>ENA-ORXR01000583-ORXR01000583.1-marine-metagenome-genome-assembly--contig:-NODE-583-length-47865-cov-13.294844_pt1 | contig 47865 bp, 62 predicted proteins | sample MGYA00237866_ERZ511479 | MGnify/ENA metagenome assembly ERZ511479
GCTGCTGCCCGGTCGGCTGCTGCACCCCGCCGGGCTGCTGCCCGGTCGGCTGCTGCACCCCGCCGGGCTGCTGCCCGGTCGGCTGCTGCACGCCGCTCGGCTGGACCCCGGCCGGCTGAACGCCGCCCGGCTGCACCCCCGTAGGTTGCATCGAGCCAACCAGCGTCCACTCGGCCGCCGTCTCGCCGCCCAGCGTCAACGCCGCCGGCCTCACGCCGGTCGCCGTCGAGCCGGTCGTCGGCTGGAAGCCTGCCGGCGCCAAGCCGCTTGGCGTCGTGCCCGACGGCGCCGCGTCCGTCGGCATCGTGCTCGACGTTTCCGCTCCCTTCAGCGCCGCCACGTCCGTCGCTGGTGATCCGAGTTCGATGGGGAGCTCGTGGCCAGTTGAAGATGGCTGTTGCACGGCGTCTGAGATGGTGGCGTTGCCCGACACCGTTGTCGAGGTGCCCTCAACCTCGAGTGCCTCATTCTCGCCACTAAACGCGGCTGGAGGCACAACCGAAGTGGGCCTGCCACGGGTGGGGTCGAGCAGTATGGTGCCTCCGGTGGGACTACCAGAGGGATCGACGACACCAACAGCACCAACACTATTAGCGCTGGCGATGGCAACGGTGTCGGAGGTTGTGGAGTTGACGGAGTCCGCCTGTGGAGAGCCCACCTCGTGCGTCATGTACGAGGCCTGTACCGTGCTTGTCGTCGTAGAGCCGACGGTCATGTCGGTATTGGAAGCCATCGTCACAGCGGAAATCAGGCCGTCCGCGTCCGTCGGCATTGTGCCCGCCACCTGAACGAGCGGGTGGGCCGCCGTGGTGGCTGCCTCGGAGCCCGACGCGCCGTGCAAGTGATGGACCTTGCCCGTAAGTGCCATGCCAACCGCCCCTGTCCCGCTCGCACCGGCCGCGTCGGCCACGTCCATTCCAGGAGGGGCGACCTCCGTGTGAATGAATGGGCTCGCCTCGGTCCCCACCGCCTCCAACTGGCCGCTGTGCCCGCTCGCCACTACGCCAGCAGTCGCCAGAACCGCGACGGGAATCGCACCGGCCACACCCGCCCCGTAGCTCCCCGCGTCCGCCACTTGTGAACTCACAGCATCCATTGTCGTAGGAACTGCTCCGTCCGGGCGCCCAGCGTCCGCCGCGACTGGCGACTGTGTGAGCACTGCATGAATTTTCCCAGTGCCGGTCGAGATGACCCGACAAGGGCCGGTCCTGGCGCCTGGCTCAGAGCCACCCGACAACGCCGACGATGATGACACCACCGTCCCCAGCCGCACATTCCCCGCGGAGGTCGAAGCCGTGTCGTGCTCGACAGCCACCGCCCCAGTTAGCGACGTTGACGCGTTGCCGCCAGACGCCACGATCGACGTGGCGGCTCTTGTTGTAGCGCCATCGAGTGGCGCCCCCATGTTCGAAGCGGCACTCGCAGTCGACGCCGACGCATTGCCGGGGTCCTCGGCGCTAGCGTCTGGCGCAACACAGTCTGCAGTGCCGTCTACAAGCGCCCCCACCGCGCCGGCCGCTGTCGATGCGGTGGCGCTCGACGATTTGATCGCCTGCCACTCGTAGCGCGGCAGCGCGCCGACCGTGGCGTACTCTGGGGGACCGTCCGCGTCTACCGCCGGGGCCACCGCCGCAGATGCCTGATGCGCGGTAGCAGCCTGCTCATCCGCCACGAGCATGGCTGAGCTCATCGCGTTGCCCGACGACCAGGTCCACTTCTGGCCGAAGTGCGACGACGAGCCAATCTGCTCGTAACCTGAAAAGTCCTCCTTGACCACCCCCGCCGTTGTACGAGGGCCACCGGACGACGCGCCACCCAGGTTCGGCGCAGCCCCACTAGCAGCCACAGAGTTCCCAACCGCTCCTTCCCCGACCGCAGCTCCCGAGACAGCACCGACGGTCTTGACTTTGCCAGACCACCCGATGCCCTCGGAGGATTCTGAATCCGTAGAAGCCACCCGCGTAGTACCGTAGCCGCCCAGCAGAGCAGCCGCCCCACCCGCGTCGCCGCAGGTCGTCGCCTCGCCGAAGTTGTCGCCGTCGGTAGCACCAGTGACCGTCGCAGTGGCGTCTGCGCTCGCGCCCGATGACACGGTTGCCGACAACCGCGACACACGTCGCCGCCGGCGCACGCACCACCAAATGCAACAAAAGAACAGGCTGAGTACAAATGCAAAGCCGACCAACGAGCCGACCAGGATGGGCACCAGGTTCGAGCCGCCGTCGTCGTCAGTGCCTGACGCGCCGCTGATATCAGTATCGCCCGACGCGCCGCCGACATCGGTGTCGCCGACCACCACGCCGCCGTTGTTCTCTTCGTCCGCCGAGTCCACGTCATCCCCCCCACCGCCGACGACCACCGTGCCCTCGTCGTCACCGCCGTCCACGGGAGGCGCCCCCCCCGCCGCATCTGGCAGCAGTACAACCACTGGCTCAAGTACCGTTACCGGGAGGGGGCCCCGCATGCTCTCTTCGTCATCGGGCGGACGAAAGGGCCCGGTCCGCGGCAAGGGCGCGTCTCCTGGTCCCGGTGCATCTTCATCATCATCGTCCCCTCCCCCCTCAGCTTCACCCATCCCTCCACTGGCTCCACCCACAACCACTCCAGTCGGGGCAGCCGGCGCCGGCGGACGGCGGTTGCTCCCTGGAGCGACCACGACGACGGAGCCCGCCCCAGACGCCACAGGTGCCGCCGCGTCGTCGCTGTCGTCTTCCGCTCGGGGTGCGACCGGGGGGCCCGACGCGCGGGGACCCACGCCCGACGCGCGAACGGTCTGCAAATACGCAACAATGTCCGTCTCGTCGCATAGCGGCTCGGTTGCGGCCGCCGCGTCTAAACCGCCGCCCTCGACGTAGCGCGCGTAGCGGAGGGCCGCGTCCATCTCTCCAGGCGAGGGTGCTTCCAATGCTGCCGTGTAGCGGACGACATACCGCACCCGCCCATCGACGGTCGCCACGGGCGGCCGTAACAGCGTCAGAGCCCAGTCGTCAATCGTCGTGTTAGTTTCCACCGCCGACAGCGTCCGAATGCAAATGTCAACGGGGACCGTGTAGTTGCCATCCGGAACGCCAGGGAGGGAGACCCAAAGAGGGAAAATGGTGTTGCGGCCAACTATGGGGGGAGGGGGAGGGGGGCTGGTCTGTCGCGCGATCGGGATGCCATCGTCAGTCTCTGTCAGCTGCCGGACGGTCGCGAGCGGCAGAGCCAAAGCGAGCGCCGTCGCGGCGGCCGCGGAAGCGACGATGCAAACCACGCGCTCCCGTGTTCCCGCGCGAACAGCCGCACGCGAAGGATGCACCATGACGGCAGAGCCCCCGGTAAGTGCAGATACTTATACACAAGGCCCGCTTAGTGCAAGGCCTTAACGCGCAACGTTGACCACGAGCAGCAACTGGCCTGCTGCGCTCCTCTCCCCCCGCGGTCCTCCTGCACCCAAAACAAAACCAGTCTTGATCCCACACGACAGTGTTCGCGCTGGAGCAAGATGTGAGCAAGGTGCCGGCTGTCGCCCGGAGCACGACGGCAACGTCCCCAAAGCACCGCAGGGGAGATGCGCGCGAACAAGGTGGCCTCGACGACGACGGACGCCAACCCGGGGCACGTCGAACTCGATCGCGAGTAGCGACTGTGCAGCAACCTCGTTTTCCCCAAGCGGTCACTGACCAGGACGCGTCCGGTCGGCCACTGCACGCTACACCAGGGGGGCACACGCGCGCAGAGATCCGCCTGCAGTGCCCAGCTGCCTCCGGGTCTGCAAAGACGGATCAGTCTCAAGCGGTCTCCAGAAACACCGGATCAACACGGCAACCAATCAGGTCGCACGATCGCATACTGAACCAGATCTCAGTCGAAGACCCTGAAGAGCACCACCATCGATATGTGAAAAAAGGATCTGATGAGGTCTTCTAAATTTAGGTCACAGTATCCATATCGATGAGCCAAGGGAATATTCTCCCATGTCAGAATTCCATCACTAGTGGACGTTTGATACATATGGTCATACGTCTATCAACAAGAACCAATCAAAAGCTCGAAATCCACGCGGAAGCAATGCCCGTGCGCCTACGCCCGGAGCGACAAGCATGCATGGCGTGCTGGCAAGGTTCAAGAATCGTCTGAATGGCCAAAAAAACGTTTTTGTAGATCACGATGAGACAGTCCACCGGTAGACTTGCGCGCCCAAGCCTAGTGCCGAAGTGCCCAAAAAACGTCTTTTCGGCACTTTGAGGATGTCACGACGATGGCTGCAAAACTGTGTGTCCTCGGAGACCCGCAGGCACGTGTGCCGCCTATTTGGCCGCTCTTCTCAGAGGATAGTCCCGCGACAGACGTTACTACCACGTCTACGCCTCACAACCGGTGGCATTCGCAGGAGCGTGTATGGGCACGCCGCGATCTTTGCTCTACAGTCCGCGGACTGATCCGTGCCACGGCCTTCTAAACGGCTGCGCCCTCCTCCTGAAAGAAGGTAGGAATACAATGCGACTTTTGCGTAAACCTTCTTGTGAAAAAAGCTTCGTTGGACGTCTCAAGAAGTGTCCATATTTCTGCTGCCTACCCACAAGAGCTCGCACAAAATCTCTTCCTATACGATTTACACTCTGGTGCTCAAGCCACCACACTCCCTTTGCGCATAACGCCAATCCGGCATAGGGCTGATGCAAGAGAAAGAAGTCAATAAGAATACACAGGACAAGGCGCACATGACCAATGAGGAACCCGCTGGACTACACGATCGATGCACTCTTTGAAAGCACGACAGCTGACCATGATGGAGCAGTGTACTATGCGCTTGGTTTCTGAGGGAGAAGTTTTCCTCCTCCCCAGCCCGCCTACACCACGGAAAGATCAACTTTTGTCGGAGAAGGACCCACAGAAGCAGCCCGAGGCAGCTCGCACAAGCTCCACACTACGGATGTTCGTCATCTATTCCGCCACTCGTGGTGAAGCGCAATCGGGCGCCCACTGACATACAGTCCCGGATAGTGTTTCTCATTGTCCTGCGGCGCTGTAAAGCGACCCAGATAACCGCCAAATGAAGTTCGTACAAAACGGTTCTTGCCGAAGACCTGCCCGGATTGCCCAGTCGGAGAAGCTTCACAAAATATTCGGAGTCCGAAAAGATCCAAAGTAGCGAATGTGTTCTCACCCCGAGGAACTGGGACGGGGACGGTGCCGCCGCTGCTGCGGGCGCGCGCACTTGGAGTGGTCGTGCAGGCTCCAGGTTGGCAGCCAGTCCGGGGCATCGCGCTTGTCCTCGGCGAGCCTCGCGAGTTCCCATTGGACATGTCCGCCTGTTGCCCTTGCGCGACGCGACGTATCGTTCATCATTGGAGCGACCTCGTTTTCTGTCGACCGACCCACTCGGCCCGGGTCGCATGCGCACACGTCCTTAATTTCATTGATGTCCGCGAAGCGGAAAGCAATGAAAAAGCAGAATGGACCGCATTATCCGGCCATCTAAAAAAAACAGGAAAACTTTCTTTCATGGCTTTCACATGGGTTGGCTCAGTGCATCGAATCGTCATATTGCCCGGAGAACTTTCGGTTCAATATCGACGAGCAAACTGCTGGACGACACTTGTCCATTCCCCCGACAGATGGGATCAAATAATCCTCACTTTAAGGACGCTTCCATCCACACAGATCCAAAAGGACCAAGTGGCCCCGGTGAAGGATCTTGATTGCGGCTGTACGCCAGCACCTGACCGCTCTCGGGGGTGCAAGAGCCGCGGTCCTGATGATCACGACGATGTGCGGAAGGCCTCCAACGTACTCCTGGTACTGTTTTCGGAAACTCGTCGACAACAGCTGTCGAAAACAGAGAATTTCTCGATTGTTGGATTTTTCTCGGTCCTTTGCGGTTTCCGCAGATGGTTATCGTGTGTCCCAAGAAAGAAGAGACTGCGCTGAGTCCGTTTTTGGGGTCAAAAAGTGTCGCTGATAACAGGAACTGCCCCAAAAACGGTACTCAGAAACCGGATCGTTTGATCCGAATCGGATCATATGATGCGGTCGGAGGAATAGACACTGAAGGTGGATCTCTCGCATTGAAACCGCTGGCGGCGACGCATGTTCAGGCCCACGAGAGTCAGACAACAACGCATCCAATGCCGAATGTCCCGCTATAGAAAGAACCACCAACTCGCAAGCTTTCAGTTCATGCGCGCCGTTCCGGTGTATGAACAGCATTTCGCAGCTTCGTCGTGTGTGCAAAAAAAGTAGGGTGCCAATTTTATGGTACTTTTCGCGCCCTCGTCAACGCCGTGCTTCTACTGTGGGCATGTGAGGCATGTTCGACCAGGGAAAGCTGTAAGCATGTACATGACGCGCCTTACAGCCAGTCAGAAGTCGATATTGAGCATTGCGGAAGCGCTCGCGGTCGGGACCATAAGTGAAGCGCCAGCTCTTGGACATGGCCTGATCGTTGCATGTCACTCGCTGGTCGCGTAGAAAATACGAAACGGGGGGCTACTGTTTGATTGTATGTGCCCCCATTGCTTTTCGTCTCGTGCAAGCCAGCCGGCTTGATCCGGGTCATAGTAGAGAGTTTTTGCAACACGCGTGAGAAGCCCTTCGTGAGAAGGTCGTGACAGCTCGTTTCCGGACAGGTTTGTGTCAGAGCTGGCTGGACTGTCCACAATTCTAGTATCGGTGGGCGGGCCACTTTATTCCGTGAGTTCTCACGCGGATCGAGGCGCGGCTGTGAGAAGGAGAGGTCGCGGGAATGGTCCGTGGAGGCCGGTCGGCCTTCTCACGGTCGTGACAGATCCGGGAAAATGATCACGACCCGTGAGAAGCTGTGAGACGGAATGCTGTATCCGACTCACATCCAGTGCCCGGTTGTGCGTTTGAGATGCTTCATCCGGCCGAAGTTCTCACAAACATCTCACAAACCCTTCTCACACGTGTTGCAAAAGCTCTCTACTGGCCCGCCCTCATGATGAAGCCGGGATGCGAAGGTAGCACCCTACTAGTTTTGAGTGGACTGTTTTTTATGTGGTGGATCGTTCATGCAACGGCTAGGCTCACTCGCACCCACACCAAGCCGGCGGAAACTGCGGCGACGGTCAACGAAGGGCGTCGTCGCCACCGCGCAGCAACTGTGCGTCGCCGGCGGGCCCGCACGACCACATATCCGACGGCAGCTCGGGCGGCGGGCAAGGACGGGCGCCGTCGCCGCCGCACAAGAACTGGACGCCTCCGGCTCGTCGAGATCTTTCCAAAGCCGGCGGCAACTGGTGGCCGCCGCCTGGCAGGCGATCGCAACAACGCGGCGGCCATCGGGGCGGCGGACAAGGACGGGCGTCTTTGTCGCCGCTCACCGACCGGGGGCCGCAGGCTGGTCGCGTCCCTCATCAAGCCGGCGGCGGCGATGTACGGCACCCGACTGACGGGGCACCGCCGTTCGGTGGCGTAAACGGCGGCGGGCTACCAGAAAAAGGTTCTGCCCTGCCGGCAGACGCCATATCGCCGCCGGTAAACAGTCTGTCGCTACAATCCGGCGGCGGCTCTTCACCTTCCGGGGACGGCTGCCTTCAAGGAGGCGGCCGACAGGCGCCACCACCGGCCGACGGGAAACGCCAGGCCGGTGGAGAGTCTGTGCCGCCGGCTCAATGTCAACTCCTGGCCGGCGGTGCCCAACCTTCATCGGCCGAATGCCTGCCGCCGGATGCGACGATGCACCCCCCGCCCGTCCCAACCCTTCCTCTGGAAACTCAGGGGGAGGAGCCGGGGCAGGCACCGGCGGGCGCACCGGCGACGGCCCACGACCAGGAGGCGGGCCACGACCAGGCGGCCGACCAGGACAAGCTGGTGGCAGCGTCGGGCGAGACGCCGCCGGTGGAATAGTAGTCCACGTCGGCGCCGTCGGCTCTGGCGCTGCTGCGCCTACGTACGCGGCCCCAGTGGTGGGGACCGGGCCGGGCGGGGCCGACGACGAGCGCGTTGCGCTGTGCCGAGCGTACCTGAGCACGACGCAGGACCCTGTGAATGGGGAGGACCAGAGTGGCCCGAAATTTTTGGGCCGCGGTTGTGTCGAAGTGGAAGTGGTTGCTGGCGGGACGCCCTGGCGTCCGCCGGAACACTGAGCGGAGCGTGGGCAGGGTGCAGAAGCAGTGGGACAAGATCCGCAAGTGCTTCAACGATTTTGGCTCCCACTACTTGGCAGTTAACCGTATGGAGCTCACGGGGAGCCCGACTGATGAGGACCTGATCGTCGCGGAGCTGGCGCGCTTCTGTGGCACCAATGTATGCAAGGCGATGCGCAAGGACCGCGCGGCAGATGCGGCCAAGGGAAAGACAACCAAGCGAAAGGTCAAGTCCAGCACGGAATCCATGTGCACTGCCCATGGGTTCCGTGCTGGCGGGCGCTACGGAACGTTAACAAGTTTAGTGGGGCCGCCGGGGCCGCTGCCGATGGCCGCGCCGCCAGTACAGGATCAGCCGGCGGCTCTCCCGGCGGCCGCAGCTCTACGAGCGACTCTGACGACGAAGGCGAGAACCTGGGGACCGGAAGCTACCAGTCGCGCCCGAGCGGCGCAAAGGCGGCCAAAAGTGACAAGACAGAAGACATTCGCGCGTCGCTTCTGCTGATGGCAAGCACCGACGCATTGTCCTCGCTGGCCAAAGCAACATCTGAGCGTACGACCCTTGCGTTTTTCAACAGTACGGAGATGCTGGACACTTCTGAAGCTATCGCCTTCTGTCGCGCGCATGCCCGCAAGATGATCGCGGCGGCCTTGCTGAACGTGTCCCCGTCGGTGACATTGTCCTCACTGGAGGGGACGGCCGCCCCCTCTACGCCCGATACTGGTGCGGATGTGCCGGCGGAGAGGGAGCCGACAGTCACTACACCTGCTCTGACGTCAACATTGACGCCTCGTTCGCTGCCGGCGCAGGCGCCGACTGCTGAAACGCCACTGGTGCCCGAATTTTCGCCGGCGGCGAGCGGCGCAGGACCTGACGAGCCGGAAGAAGCGCGACTGACGACGGCGTCGAGTACATCTGCGCCGCCGGCCTCGGCCGCCGGATTCGGTGCAGAGAGCCGTGGCCGGCGGTCGCTGGTCACAAAACAAGTCAGTGCGGCGGCAGCCCTTGCCGCCTCGTCCAGGACGCTTGACGATGAGAATGATGGTATTTTTGTGGTGCCTGCTTTTCCCGTGCGTGACATTGGCGCGGGCAATGATGAGGACAAGGAAAATGCTGATGGGGACGCCTCTAGTGAGGATGAAAGAAAGGCCGAGCACCTGTAGTGTGTGGAGTGTGTATGCGGCAGAAAGTTCAAAAGTTTTCTTTTCCCCGTTGGGCAGGGTTCCTTTTTCCTTCTTCGTCTATCTTTCATCGCGACTTTTTGACATCCCTCTGCCGCGTAATGTACCGCTGCCAAGCCGACCGTTGGGGGGTTCCGTTGGGGGGTTTCGCCCCCGTGAAGGTTTTGACCAAGGCATCAAAAGAGAGGCCCACGCGAGGACAAACAAGTCGAAGGAGAAACCATCCGCAGAGCGGGAGAAAAACAAACCTTTTGTGCTCCGCTTGTTACGGGTATGGCTCAAGAAGCGTGGCTCTGTCCATCCGCACATCCTCTGCCAGGTCAAGTCGTAGCTTGATAAGCTCCTCCTCACCCCGTGTCTCGGCCCACGCGCCCAGAGAATGCCAAAAAGTGCCTGCAGGAAGCCAGGCCACAGGCGCAATGACCTGGGGGTGTAGCGCGCCCGCCCCCACGAAACCATCCCCAGGGGAGCGCACGCCGCCCCCAGCCGCCTGACCGCCGGCGGCGGCGGCAGAACGTCCGTCAGGCCCCTCCTCCCTGACACCCGCCGCCGGCTCCGCCGCCGCTAGTCCGCCGCCGCCGGCCGCCTGACCACTGGCAGCGGCGGCAGCATGATTTGAAACAACAGAGCTGCCGCTGGCAACTTTCCCGCCGGCGGACACGGCAGCAGGCAATGGCCCCGCCACGCCGCCGCGGCCGACCGCGGCAACGGCCGCCTGACCGCCGGCGACGGCGGCAGCACGTCCGTCACGCCCTGCCCACTAGACACTCTCCGACAGCTCCGACGCGCCCAATCGGCCGCCGCCGGCCGCCTGACCATCGGTGGCGGCGGCAGGACGTCCGTCACGTCCTGCACCTCCGATACCCGCTGGCGGCTCCGCCGACACCTGTCCGCCGCCGCCGGCCGCCTGACCGCCGGAAGCGGCGGCAGCATTTCCGCCGCGACCGGCGCCCCCGACGCCCGTCCCCGAGTCCGGCGCAGCCAATCTGCCGCCGCCGGCCGCGAGACCGCCGGCGGCGGCGGCAGTATTTTTGTCACGCCCTGTCCCCCGGACACCCGCCGGCGGCTCCAGCAAAGCATTCCGCGTCCGGCAGCCGCCTGACAGCCGGCGGCGGTGGCAACAAGTCCTTCACGCCCTGTCCCCCTGACACCCGCCGCCGGCTCTGCCGCGGCCAAGCCGCCGCCGCCGGCCGCACGACTGCCGGCGGCGGCGGCGACATGATATGCAACAACAGCGCCGCCGCCGGCCAGCTGCCCGCCGGCAGTCGCGGCGGCAGGCAATGGCGCCGCAAAGACGCCGCAGCCGGCAACGACGCCAGTCGCCACTCCGCCGGTGACATCGGCCGCCCCCGAGCGACATTTCCCAACCCCCCCTCCACCTTGTCCCGGGCCCGCAAAGCCGCCGCCGCCGGCCGCGTGACCGGCGGCGGCTGCAGAGGCACCAGATCCGCCAACACCGCCGCCGCCGGCCGCTTCTCCGCCGGCGGCGGCGGCCGCCCCCAATCTACCACTCTCCGCTCCCCCTTCGCCCTGTCCTGGACCCGCAAAGCCTCCGCCGCCGGCCGCCTGACAGCCGGCGGCGGCGAACGAACCAGATTCGCCGCCGCCTTCCGCCTCTCCGCCGGCGGCGGCAGCCGCACCCAATGGACCACTCACCACCCCCCCACCACCTTTTTCCGGACTCGCAGATCCGCCGCCACCGGCCGGCTGACCGCCGGAAGCGGCAGGGGCACCAGATCCCCCAGCGCTTCCGAAGCCAGCCGATCCTCGCGTGCCGCCGCCGCAAGCCGCCTGACCGCCGGTGGCAGCGGCCACACCATGAGCGCCGCCGCCGGCGCCGCGGCCAGCTGCATCACCGGCGGCCTGCGTACTGGCAGCCATACGTGTCCGTGAAACGTACCCATCTCGAAGCTTCTCAGTCACCATGTTGTACAAGATGGCCACCGCCTTCGTGACGGTGACCATAACGGCCACGGAGGCGTACTTGGCTGGGCGCAGGGCGATGTGAAATCGGGCCATCAACACAGCATACAACATCGTGCCACATCTTTGCGGAGGGCGTCTTGATGACGATTAAACGTGAGCTCAACTTCTGTCGTGGGGTTGGGGAACAGTGAAACAAGAAAAGCAAACTGACGATAAATACCATCTACAAGATAATACAAGAGCGTGCGGGTCGGGCCGTTAGCAGTGAACGAATATATACGGGGAGGCCATTCCCCGTTCGTAACGCTTAAATAGAGAAGGGAAACATGCATAACGATGAGGTCATTGTGAGATCCGGGACACCTCACAAACAAGTTCCAAATCCAGAAGTACTCATCACAAAGAGTATCCATCACCACGGAACGCTTCCCGTGGCGGTTTTGGTTCATGCCAGCAAAAGTCTTCGGACAATTGCGCCGCTCCTAGTGGCTACAGTCGAGAAAACTGATGCTCCCAGGCAACCCACGTTCCGCATTGCGCGCCAAAATTCTCTGTTGTTCTTCAGGGGTGGGGGAACGCAAATAGGTGGGTCCAAACTCATCCACAATAAAGCGCATCAAATCTCGCATTTTCATAGCAGTGGTTGAAGCGGACAGTCGCACGTATTCATCGATTCTGTCGGTTGCCTCCCCATACGCAATGACTCGAAAAGCTGCACCCACCTTTTGCAAGGGGTGAGCCTGGAGTCTGCCGGTCGCGTTGATGCGCTGTGCAAGAAAAGGTCGGTCCGTCACAGTGTTATAGATGCGGAAAAACACGCTGCGCGGAACGCGGAAACGACGCTCGAAGTCCCCCTCGTCATATACAGGCGGCTGCCCAGTGACACCAAAAGAATCTCTCAAACTAGCTCGCAAACCTGAGCGAAAGTTACGCCGCGTATTTGGCTGGCGGCCCGCCACAGATCCAGCATATCGCCGTCGCCGCTGTACTCGAGACCCGCGCGTGCGCTTCCGCCAGTGCCGCAACGCCTCCAGGTGCGCCACTACCGCGAACGAAACGTGAAAGTCGTCAGTATCCTCCAGCATTGTCTCTGCAGACAAATCCAAAGGATCATCCATCGTGCGAAGAAGACGGTCGCCACGACGGTGGTGGCGGACGGCCGTCGCCGACGACGACGCCGGCGCGCTGCCCTCGTACCACCACCTGCGATCAGATCTTCCGAGTACCCCACTGAGAACACACCGCACGGACAAAGCATACGTCCGTTCGCCCACCCCCCTGGCAGACTGTTTCAGTGCCCGTCGCTGGAGCCTCGAAACGGTCGAATCCCGTGTTGTCGGCACCGTCACCTGTGGTCGCGTTCTCGTTGCGCCGGTCCATAGCAGTCGCGATACCACTGCAGACGGCGATCACACGAGCGGTCTCCCGCGATAAAAAAGTGCATTGTTCGTCCCTGCAGCTTTCAAATAAGCCGGCTGCCACGACACATGGATTTCGAACTGCGGCCGAATCGGCACCAGCCAATGAGAGAGCAGAACAAGATGGGCAGGAGAGCTCCGACTCCCCAACTTGTGCGGACAATGGAGGAGAAAGGCGTCACCCCCCTTTTTCTGTCCTCTGAATGTGTGATTACTCACGCGATTCCGATCAACTAGATTCGGATTCTCTTTTGTCTATTTGGGGTGCCCGACGCTGGTCTGGAGCCATCCCCAACCCTAAGAGCCAAATTTGGGCCACGTAGAGCATTTGAGATACACGTGTCTGACACGTGAGCACATTTTGACTTGGGGAAGACGTTGTTGGGTGTGCTGTCAGGCTTTATCCCCTGGAGGTCCATTTCTGACGCTCCCACATTAATTTCAGGAAAGGTTTGAGTGCCTGAGATACACGTCTAGTGTCAAGTATACCGCAATCCGGCATCCAATGGTGCCCAGTCGGGCATCAAATGATGTACGCTCTCACGGGGCCCGAAAAAGAAGGTTCGACCACTCTTTTTCACGGGTCTGGAGCACCCCCGTTTGTACTCGTAGCACAATGGAGAGCGTCGGAAACTCAAGATGTGGGTGAAATATTAGAATTATTTCGATCGGAGCCGCACCCACGGTGTGGGTAGAGGCCCATGGGGACCCACAGTCATACCCGCGCCAGTTTGACGATGCTCTCTAACAGCTCCGAGTTTCACCAAGAGAAATAGGACATAGCTGAGTGAGATTCTGTTGTGAAAAGGAGCGTGCGAGGCTGGGAAACATGAGAACAACGGCGCCATAAAAGTGCCTCAATTGATACCCAGGGCATCAGGTGACGCACTCGGTAGAATAGGAATTAGACGCCGGGCTTTTGTGCCTGCGGTTGCCCGTGTATCCGAAAGCCATTACGTGAGACGGGTGTGACAGGAGCACGGCTGTCTTCACGGAAACACGACATTGGTGAACGTGACGTGCTCAGCGATTGGCCGCCCGGACGAGCAGAGCTGATCGCACGCGCATCAGCAGAAATCCTCCGTGCACTTCGCCCACTGCGAAGTGCGGAAAAGATCGCAAGTTGAGGCTCAAGTTGACTTTCGCACACGTTCACGTGCGTGCGATAAAATCAGACATCTCGCACACGTGATCGTGCTCGGCCCAAATGGGAAGACGTTGAACGTTCTCCCTCGTATCTTCCTCGTGTGCCGATGCATCCAATCGGGCCGAAAAGGGCGAGTTGTCCCGCGAGAATCGCATGCGACTGGAACTATGCGCTTTTATGGGCTATCACTCGTCTCGCGCCGTCTACGCAAGGAGTCTGCCGGCCTGCTGCAGCGCAAGCGACTTCAAATAGTGCTGATAATATTGAGTACGGCGACTTCTTCCGCAATGAGTGGCCAGGAGTGATGCATTCGGCCGGCCTGGAAACTTTGTCTAGGACTTTCATTCAAGATTCTTGCGAAGGACCTTGCCCAAGTAACGGGGCATTGGTCTCTCCAATGCAGGAGTATAAGCGCGGCACTGGGGCTCCCATTTAACGCTAATCCTGTTTGCTTATGTGTTTACTACGAGACTTCGGGACCTCTTATGATTGGAGTACAGTACACCTCATTCGGCAGCGGCCCCCAACGTGTCGGAGTTAGGAGTTGCGGCGCCGCTGCTGCTTTAGCTGACTGTGGGGGCGGGATACCTGTGGGCAGCTGCAGCGGCGGCCTGGTCGGCTGTGGCGGCGTCTGAGCCCGTGCCGATGTTTTCAGCGGTCGAGTGCGACGAGCGCTCGGCGGCGGCGGCGCCCGCCATGTTGGCGTTTGGAGTATCCTCTCCGTTTCCGTGTCGCCGGCCGTGGGCAGAGGGGATTCCTGTGGGCGGTGCTCGCGGCGACCGGGTTGGCCGTGGCGGAGTCGGCGCCCGTGCTTGTGTTTTTGACGATCGCGGGCGGCGAGCAATCGGCGGTGGCGCCGACTTTCCCGTGGTTGAGAGCAGTGCCACTGTCACGTCTTCAAAAGTATAATCTTGAAGTTAATCAAACGACTGTGTTCGATATTGTAGCACCTCTTGAAACGCGCGGCCGCAGAAATATGCACCTTCTCTGGTACAAAGCGAGGATCAAGCAGATGAAAGTGTCTCAAAGCCGAAGGCACTGCGGAGAGACCGCCGGGGCTCATACGACTTGTGACAGAGTCGTGCGCGTTGTCTGTAGGCAGATATTCAACACCAATATACGCGCGGATGGGTATTCACGCGTGTGCGAATCCCTGGGGAAAATACAATAGGAGTCCCCATCATAACGGGGACGGTGCCCACGCCTAGTCAAGCCCCACTGTTCCGTTTCTTCGTTGTCGGAGCCTCCGCTGCAACGTCCCATTGGGTTCTGTCTTCAAATGCAACACTCCAGCGGTCATATAGAGTGCTTGTCAGCCTCGTGTCTTCTTTTGTTCAAAGGCTCTCTCTTTTTCCCGGAATCCCAGCGTTGAACAAGTCAGCCGCCCCAAAAGTGCCTTGGCAGGAGGGGGGGGGGGTTCTGAACCCGATCTCTGGCCAGGGACAAATCAGTTCTGACCCGCCCCGCGTTCTCGCACCAACTTGGGATAACACCCTACCCAGCCAATGTCGGTGCCCTTGAGAAACCAGTTCATCACAACCGAGAATAGCCTTGCACTTAGTCAACCAGACCGCTCACCTTGCGAACCCTGGTCGGTATTCGCCGTCTGTGCCGCCACCGCGACCACCTTCTCCGCCCATAGCTCAAGCTCGTGCTTGACCTTCTCTCGCGTCTCGTCGCAGACGGAAAGTGTGTGGTTGTTGACGCGCAACCCCTTGTCTCTCACCTTGGTGGCCTTTCGTGCCCCCTCCGCGGCTGACGCTCGCTGTGGGGGCTCATAAGAAGAGCACAGCGGGTCTTGCGTCACCTGGCAACGCCATGGCTCCCACAAAATCAGCTGCAGATGTGAGGTCCATCTTGCCAGGGTGGAGCCGATATGTTTTCCCGGAACGTCCAATTCAAGCCTTCGATCCTTTCTCTCCATACTGCCCGATACTCTCAAGCTCATTCAAAATTTCCGAGGCGCGCGTGACGGAAAAGTGGAGCTTGGTGTACACGTTGGGCCACCCGATTAATTTCTGCAGACTGTCCATTAGGATGGCAGCGTCAATCCGGAACTCAGTGGACTCGGCGGCAGTTGAAAAGGTCACGCGGTTTTGAGTCTTTCGGATCCTGTTCCGCACACAACACGAGTCTGTTTACGCAGTGAGGTATCGCACGGGGATCTCCGTTCTCTTCCCGTATGCCCTGAGAGCTGGTTCTCAAGAACTTCGCACATGGCGTTGCTGTGCTCACGGATTGCGTGGAAGCCTTTCCCGAGAAACATGCCCCCGTGGTACGGCCCGAGGTGAACAGGGCCCTCTGTGTGGTATGAATGAAGTTGGATGTCTAACCAATAGATTGCGATCGATCGTAGACGCAAGAAAAAGGGAACTCTATCGCCCAAAGGGTGAGGAAGAAGGACATTCATTCGTTTAACATCCGATGGGGAGCCGGGAGCGCCAACGACGGCGAGCCCCGGACCCATGCCTCTGTAATTCAGTACGAATGATAAAGCAGCAGGGTCGGTCGACCACGGGATCCTTAAGATTGTATAACCGCCGAAGCAGAACAAATAAAGAGAAGACAGATATACTAGACGGAAGTCTCCTCCCAAAGGGCGAGCCAAAAGTTCTGTCAAACGTCCTCAGCATTACCGACTAGTCAAGAGGGCCATGGGTGAATATGGATGATTCAGCAGGTATGCTACATACCCCCGCAACGAAATTCGAGCCGTTATGGCGAGTGGGCCCGGATCGGCCGATCCACCACCGCAAGCGCCACAGGCGGTGACCAACCGGAGTTCCGCTATAGACGCGCGAAAGGTCGTTCAGGCGCTACGCCATCCGGCGGTACCTGAAAAGGTCGCCCAGGGCCGCCCATGAAACTCTCATGTAGGCTGGCGGACAATGGCGCCTGCCGAGGCGGGCGCGTGTGTGGCCAAACAGGGCTGCTGCTGTCAAAAGCGCTCCGAGCTATGGGCATGGTCGTTGGCGCGGGAGGCGCCAGGGAGCGGTGGTTCTGCGAGGGGGGGCGAGAGCTGGCGTGGTGGGGAGTGCCGTTGGGTGGGGAGGCCCGATCCGGATGGTATGCGAAGGTGTCGGGGTGGCGCTCAGAGCCAGGGAGTGAGAAGGCGGTTTGAGGTGGGCCCGCAGCCCGATATGTCTATCGCCTTGGTCGAAACGACCGCGTGCTGATCGCGGACTCAAGCCCATAGGCTGACGGTCGCTCCACCCAAAGAGGTGTTAGCGGTGGCCTGAGCGTCCGCACACCTTTCATCTGTTAGACATTTTCCGGTCCCTTCCGCCGTCCATCGCGCGGCGAGGCGGCGGTTACCGCCTTCCCAGCGTCGTCTGAGGCAGGAGGAGCGTGACCTTGCACGCTTGGCCAGAAACGGACGTAGGGGCCGACGCATCTCCAAGAGGAAGTGCTGTGCTCGGCGTGGATGTCAGCCAGTAGACCATCGGTCTGTGTTTGTCGGTCGAGTCGCGCGGAGGCGGCAATAGCGGCCCTCCTTGTCGTTTTCGTCTTTCTCCCTTGGGGAGGTGTCAGCTGGCGCCAGAAATAGGATGTCGGGAAACCGCGAATGCGACCGGGACATCAACATGGCCGACGTTGCAGCGGGCGGTGCGGCTGGTTGTGCGGCGGAGTGGTGCAAGAGACGCGTACGTTTCACATGCAGCGCTCGTTCGCCAAGCGCTCTTGGTGGTGGATCAACCGCAGGTTTTGAATAGAGGTGCCGCACGCATTAGCCTACATTGCGTAGAAGCATGGCGACAAATACAGCGCCGTTTTGCCGGTCTTCAACGCCGAGTGCTACTACTTTTTGGCCGCAGGCTGGTTCCCCGCCCTTATGACCGACAAGGCTTTCATCTTGGTGGTCGACATTGCCCTCCGGCGGACGGGTCAGCTGGACCTCGACAGTATATCCGACGGGCCAAGAGGTTGGGAAATGCTCGACATATTTGAGAATATGAGCGAGGCAATGGAGGTCTTCCGTTGGACGATTTTCGGCGAGGACGTCATCCTGCGCGATCCGCAGACGGACGCGGCGTGCCAAGTGCACATCTAGTTGGACGGATCGGCGGAATACGGCTTTTTACTTAACCACCAGTGCCGGGGGAGTTTTTCTCTAGGGTGTGAACCGACTACAACGAGGACTGGCCAACGGTCGCGGCTGTGGGGCACGGGGAGGGAGACGCGCGCTTTGGCCTCGGTCCTTCTCGTCACGAGCGTCGCCGGTCGGGCGGTACTGACCACCACGCGGCGTCGCCTTATCGTCTTCGGTCGATGTCACCCGTGCTCGTCATCACGGCGGGGGCCCGAGGTCAAGTCACCGATGGCGGCATGTGGGCATGGAAGCCCGCGTACCACACGGCGTCTACCATGTTTAGCAGCGGGCCCATGAGTCAGATTGACGATCCGAGCCTCCCGCATAGGACGACGGTCGCCGCATTGGCGGTAGCTTGGAACGGCTCGACGGAGACGCTTCGCCAGGAAGTTCGGGATGCCCATGCCTTGGCCCGAGAGGACACGATTCCCAGGCTGGTGCGTGCCATTGGCGTTGGGCGAGCTCGGCGCCTGCCCTTGACCTCTTCCGTGACAACGTGTGTCAACATCTCCAGGCGGCGGCGCTTCCTCCGTTACTTCTACGATTGAGCGCGGAAGATGTACTGGCGAGCCCCTGGAGGCGCGAGGACGACGGTGACGAGGGGGATGCACCTCAAAAATTGCGCCATCGCATTGCCTCTGTCGCGGGGGATGGTTGCGGCCCCGCTTGGAGCCAGCTGGTTTTTGTTGGTCCAGGACCGCTTTGGTTACCTTCTCGCATCGAGAGGGCTTCCTATAGAAGCTCAATTGCGGTGTGGTGCTGTGGAGGTGCTTTTATACACCTCGCCCGCTCACAGAGTGCTGTCGGTTTGACAGAGAGATCGTTTGCAATTTCGGCAATTTTTGCTTCGTATAGAATACTAGAAATGACTACCGACGAGGTTATTTTATATTCCTGGTCCTTCTCCATACGGAGAAGGTCTTCATGCGATGCGCATGCTGCTCTAGAGTCTGCAGACCAAGATTCGTTCTACCATCTGGCGGTGATAAGAGGTGCTTCTTGTAGAACTACGGGACCCCGTCGTCGACGGTGGCGCGACCGGCGGAGCACCAGGGGTGCGGCGGACGGCGGGGGGTCGGCGGCGCCGACGAGTTCGGGCACGGGCGGAACGGGGGCGCGGGTATGAGGACGGCGGGCCCGCCTGTGAGCGCAGGTGCGAGCCCGCGAAGGGGCGCGCCTGGCCGAGACGCCCGCCGCGGGGTCCGGGTGGCCGCGGCCGGAGGGCGCGGCAAGCGACAACCGACCGGGCGCCACGCGGCGGTTGCAGCGCGTTGCGCGCGGAACGGTCACTCCCCCTTGTCTGTAATGATCGCTTCGGGGGACTTTATATGCATGGAGGGAAATATCTGCATTGGTTGGTGGCTGCCAGGGTCAATTCCCTATCGGGGAATTGGGCCCGGGCGACGGCTTCCGCCCTTTTGGGACGAAGGGCGACGACGATGGGAGGCACCGTCGTCGCCGGAAAGTAAACCGTGTCTTCATGTCTTGTCGTTTCGATCGGCCCGACTTCCTGGACCTCGAGTGCCATAGCGGGTGTCGCGCGAGCGGCCGAGACGGCCGTTACTTTCTTCTTCTGAGGTCACGCCCCTGATCGTGGTACTACATTTGGCGCTCCGGGTGAGACCCGCTGTAGGCACGCGGCGCGTGTTGCTGTTCGACACCTCTTTCGGTATCAAGGTCGGGGGACCCCGTTGGTTGTATTGCGGTGCGGTGACCGAGGACATCCGATCGATACGAGGGCCCCGCTTCCATGGCTCGCGGATCTTCCTCATCTTCTCCGCTCGACGGGGGCGCTCCTCTGTTCGAGATGCCTGGGACTTGCCGGGTGACGGACGCGCCACCGGCAGGAGACCCCGGGGCTCTGCGGGCGTTGGGCGCCGTGGCCCTCGTCGGGGGTGGAAGGGCGGTCCCGGTTGGCGGCGGCGGTACGATGGCGGGTGAGTCGAACTCCTCGCCCGAGGATCCCAGCCGCACGCCGACCACCGGGGCTCGTCCTCCTCCCGGCGCGGGACGGACGTCTACGCTAGTGGAGTCCCAGCGTGAGGGCGCAGGGGCTCACCCCTCGCCCCTGGATGGACAGCGCCCGGACGGGGCGCCGCCCTTTGGCCCGCCCCGTGTGGCCGCAGTGGGCAGCTCGTCGGGGACGAGCGCGGCCGGCGGGATACCCACCGGCCCGGGTCCGAGACGATAAGTGGATGCGCTATCGCTGGAGGAGGAGGAGCGACAGCGCCGGGATTTACAGAGAGCATTCGGGGTTACCCCGGAGGATGTGGCCCGGGCCCAGTGGCAGCGTCCCACCCTGGACCATTGGTCCCTGGACCCGCCGACGGCGGCCGGCGGGTCGGGACCCAGCCTTCAAGGGGTCGGTGGCGCTGCCACCCACGGGCTGTCGCGGCCAGCGGCCGACACCGCACGCCTACGCCAAGTGTCCCAGGTGTTCTGAGATGCCGCGGAGGAGGCGTCCACCGCAGCTTCGGATGGAACCCCGGCACCGGGGCGCAGTACGGCCGTCGCGTCGGCGCTCGCGGCGGCCCAGGGGCCTTCCCCGCGGTCGGCGAGCGCGGCAGAAACGGCTGCCCCGGATTACGGCTCGGACACACCCGTGGGGTCGTCTCGGTGTGCGGGTCGTTCCGGCGTGGCTTCCGCCCTGACGGTGGCCGCCACCCGTACCGGACGATCTCCGCGGTTGCGCTCGAGGCAGGCGCCCGCGGCGCGGACGCCGAGGGACGGGGCCCGTCGGGAGCAGCGCCGTCGGCGTCCCTCGCGACGTGACAAATCTCCCCCATCATCGGGGCCCTCTTCCTCAACGGAGAGCGCCCAAAGCCTGTCGGGCGCGTCTTCCGACCCCAGTGGGACGGACTCGACTAAGAGCAGCCGCAGGTCGACCTCAACCGCCGACAGCGGTAGCGACCATGGGGCGCTACGCCGTCGACGACGGGCTCGCGAGGCCGAGAGGCGCCCGCAGCGGGCCCTGGTGCCGGAGGCGCTGCGCGCCTTCCGACGGGAGCAGCGGGAGGACACCGTGGTGGACCCCTGTTACAAGGGGCTCCTGTCCCCAGCACGGTACCGTCTCGCGCTGCGGGGGGTACGCTTGCACCTCCCGCGCGGCAACTCCATCCGCGGCATCCACGCGGACGTCAAGACCTTGATGCACACCTCGCGGCAGCTCGCGGGCGATACCCCGCTGGGATTGGTGACGTTCATCGGAAACTTCCAGACGGCTTGCGACGGCAGCGGCCTGAACGAGGGGACGGCAGTGACACTGCTGCCGTACTTCGTCACAAGCGAGGTGCTCGGAGTGCTCCAGCGCGCTGAGCACACCCGCACAACGCGGCACCTCACGTACAAGCGCGCGGTCCGCGCCCTACTCAACAAGTACCTCGATGGAGAGGATTTGGTGGACCACCTGAAGTCGCTCATGCAAGCGACACAAGAGAAGTGGGAGGACGAGCACGAGTTTGCGAACAGCATCCTCGATGCTAACCGTGCCCTGGGCTCGGTCCTGCAAGAGGCCGAACGCAAGAGTATCCTACTCAAGGGCGTCGGACGAGAGGTCCGGGCGCTGGGCCAGAACTTCAACACCGAGCGCCGGACCTTCCCCAAGCTGTGCAAGTTCCTTGCAAATACGGGCGCCGCCACACGTGAGGCCCGGGGGGTCAATCTCCAGGCCAAGCCCAAGGGGAGAACTCCCGGTCCGCCGGGGGCGAAGAGCAGGAGCCCCGACGCGCCCGGACGGCCGCATCGGTGGCTCGGCCAGTGGGAGCCGCCTCTGCCGCCGCGGCCCTGGCCGTCACGGACTACGGGACGGAGGCGGAGCGCGCTGAGTGGGCCGCCGTCCTGGCCGCGTCGGTGACGCCCCCCGAACACGGACCGCTCGGGGACGCTCCGGTACTGCCGGTTGACAGCCTGCCGCCCGCGTCGGGGTGGCAACAACAACCCGCGTGGGGTGGACGCCCGGAGATGTACCCCATCCACACCGGGGTGGGCCGCGGGCGCGGCACCCTGGCGCCGGGTACCCCGGTCCCGCCGCGTGCCGGTGCCGTGTTTACGTACTCCGACCGGCCGCCCCGGTTCCCGCGTGGCGCCGCACCCGCGCCACGCGGCGGTGGAGGCGCCGGTCCGTCCGATTGGACACCTGCGCCGCGGCGGCGGGGGGCCTGTTCCTTTTGCGGCCACTTAGGGCACTGGGTGTGGGAGTGCCCCGCCCAGTCCCCCGAAGTCCGGGCGCACGGGCGCGCGTTGCGCGAGGCCGTCGCGGCACACCGGAGCGGGCGGGGTCCCCCGCCGCACCCGCCCGTACCTCTGGGGGCGGGGCCGCCGGTCGCGCCTCCGCCGCCGGCCGTGGCCGTCACCGGGGCCGCACCGCCGGGTGCCGCCTCGTTCGTCCAAGCCGTGGAAACCGACGACCGGGTCTACCCAGACGGGCCGGCCTACGACGGCGGGAGCTCCTCCGAGGAGGGGTCCGCGGGGGACGGTGACTTCGGGCGCCCCGGCCACGCCCTGGGAAACGCTTAAGGGGCAGCCCCCTGAGTGGGCTGCCCACGGACGTTGTCCGCCTCAAGGCACACCGGAACTGCTATATCACGGCGAGCCGCCTGCGTCAGGTCCGCAGGCGGCAGGCCGCGGCTATTTTCCCGCCGGCGCCCGCCTTCTGCCCTCGGGTCCTGGCGCGGCCGAGAGGGTTCCGCCGCGCATCTTCCGGGGGCCCGGACGTGGCCCCGGTCCAGGCGCCGCACGCGGACGTTTCGGGCCCCTCTCCGGTGCTGCCGGTCGCCGCGCTGGTTCTGGCCCTGGACCACTACGCCCCCCGGCCGTAGTGCGGTGGAGATGGCATTTGGGCCGACCTCCCCGCCAACAGGGCGCGCATCGGAGGCGGGAGCCGGCGCCGCCTCCGTGGCCGCGCCCGCCGGCAGCGTACCCGCTCCGGCTGTCATGCTGCCGCCGTCGCGTCATCCGCGGGCCCGCCGGGCGCCCCGTCGCGGGGGGGGGAGGTGCTGCTGTTCAGCCTGCACAACTACCGCATCGTCACCTCGTTGGGCCTGGACAAGCTGTCCCTTGTCGCATTCGGGGTCGTCGTGGACACCGGGGCGGGGCTCAACCTTGTCTGCCGGAGCGCCCTCTCCCCTGACTGGCTCCGCCAGGTCGTCACCTCCAAGGAAGAGGAGCGGGTACGCCTCAAGGACGCCAAAAACGCGCGGCTACGCACCAGCGGTACCGTCACGCTGTGGCTTCAGACGGGTGCACGGATCGTCCCTGTGACCTTCCTCGTCGTCGAAGACCTGTCGGTGCCGGTCATCCTGGGCTGCACGTTCATCGACGACAACGCGCACGCCATCCTGCCCCAGGACCGGTCCATCCGTTGGACGGACGACTCCGTCACCGCAGTCCTGCGGGGGGCGCTGGAAGACGGCGACCGCTCGATGGGCGTCTCATGCGTACTACGCTCCACCTGCAAGACGCGGCTACCGCCGTCGGCGGCCTCCGTCGTCTGGGTGTGGACCATGTGAGGGGGCCTCGGACAGGTGTTCGGCGCCTCGCGCTTGCTCACGACGCATGGTGAAACCATTGCCAATGGCGTCCACGATATCGTGCCGGGGCTTTCCTTCCCGGTCATCGTGGCGAACTTCGGCACTCGGGAGGTCTTCCTGCGGCAAAGAGCCAGCTTCGGATATGTCGAGCTACTCACGACGGGCGGTGTGCAGGTGCCCCGCGCGGCGCCTACCGGGGCATCGGCCGTCCCGGCCTTCACGACGCCGACCACCATGAAGGGCGTGGTGGGGGCGGTGACAGGCACGCGGGATCCTCCGGGACCCGGGGGGGACTCGGGGGCAGCAGTAACCGCGGGCGGCGGGGCAGCGACTCCGGCACGGCCCCGGGACCCGGGCGAAGCGGGCCCCTCACAGGGTGGCGCACCGCCGGTGGCTTCGGCCCACGTGGAGGACGTGGACCTCCCGGATGCCAACCCGGCACTGCACACCCGGGTCCGGCACATGATGGGCCAGCACAAAGCGATGTGGACGGGCCAGGCGATGGGCGTCATCAAAGCCACCCAACATCGCATCGACCTCAACTCCAAAGCCCGGCCCGTCCGGTTCGCGCACCACCGCGCGGGCCAGACCGCACGAGGGGCCGAGACGGCCGAGGTCAAGCGGCAGTTTGAAGCTGACGTCATTGAACCGACGTCGTCGGAATGGAGCTTCCCGGTCGTTCTCGTCCCCTAGAAGGAAGGAACCCTCCGCTTCTGCGTCGATTATGGACTGCTGAACGTCGTGACCAGGGCCTGAGGTGGGTAAAGTAGAGCCAGACATATCCGCACATTATAGTCGTAATTATCCATAATCGATGCTGCAGCCGCGTATCCACATCGTACTCTGTTCATCTATCGCCGGATATACTGAACCCCAATGACTCTTCAAGGCAGGATATAATCTATTGTACATCGATTTACGACCGTGCCTGATCCGGCTCACAGATTTTGCGCCGCATCGCTGGTGCGTGGGGATGCCTCCCCACCTGGTTGAACTGCCAACATCTGGCAGTGCCAAGCGGCGATCTTGCCGGAAAATGTCCGACCGGTTCTGTCCCGCGTTTGACCCGGTTCGCCTTATTGTCAACGGCCTGCGCGCGAACCCGAACTGGCGCCCCCTCGTGAGCTCACGGGAGTTCCAACGATCCCTACTGCAGAGGCCGACTGCATCATCACAATCAATTCCAAGAACCAGATGGTACTTGGCGCCGGTTCATCGCAAACAATGCTTGTGAATAGAAGAGTCTATTTCCAGCACACGTGAGGCTGTACCTAGTGAGATGTCTCCTTTCGATAATTTTACCATGCGTCTAGATCCAACATCCAAAAGAATATAATCAATCTGTCTATCCGAACTATATCCGAATTCGCACTAAAGGAGTATCCGATTAAAATATTGATCGTTACTCTGTCCGGCCCAGCAGAGTCCGAATTTGGATAGATGACTTTGCGAAATACTCAATTCAGAGTGCATGAAGGGGCATGTGGAATATATCCTAATGCAACAAAAAGTTCCTGATTCCTGAGCCCCTGGTCGTGACCAAGAAGGATTCCTACCCGCTTCCCCGGATGGACGAGTGCTTTCACATCCTGGACGAGGCGACCATCTTCTCGACATTCGATTACAAGGCAGGCTACTGGCAGGTCGCCATCGCACCTGAGGACCGGGAAAAGATGGTTTTCGTGTGCCACAAGGGCGCCTACCAGTATAAGCGGATGCCGTTCGGGCTGACCAACGCACCCGCGACGTTCCAGCGGGCACTGGACACCATCCTCTCCGGGGTCAAGTGGCAAAGCTGCCTCATTTTCCTCGATGATGTCATTATGTACTCCAATACGGAGGAAGAGCATATCGGCCACGTCGACCACGTTCTGCGCCTGCTGCGCGAGGCGGGAGTGACACTCCGCCTCCCGAATTGCCGATTCTTCCGCACGACCGTGGAGTACCTCGGGCACGATATTGAGCGGGGCCGACTTGCCGTGATGGACGCGAACACGCGCACGCTGCGCGAAGCGCAATTCCCCACAACCCGCACGCAAGTACGGAGCTTTGTGGGGATGCGCAACGTCTTGAGCCGGTTCGTGCCGAACTTCGCCCGAATGGCGGCGCCATTGACGGACGCCATGGGGTCCGTGGCCCCGGTCCTCGTGCCCCCCGCCACACCACTGCAGCAGCAGGCTTTCGACCGGCTCATAAAGACCCTTACGACCCCGCCGGTCCTCGCACTCCCGCGACGCGGGCGAGCGTACGTCCTCGAGGTGGACGCGTGCGGAACGCAAGTGGGCGCGGCCCTGCTCCAGTAGCAGGGCAACGAAATGCTTCAGCCCATTGCGTACATCAGCGGTCGGCTGGCAACCAACGAGCTCCCCTGCGGGGTCACGGAGAAGGAGTGCCTGGCGGTCGTCGGGTCGTCGCTCAAACTCCGCCCCTACGTCGAGGGTGACCGCTTCCTCGTGCGCACCGACCACGATTGCCTTCAGTGGATCCTCAACATCAAGGGTTCGGAGAATCCCCGCTTGGCGCGCAGGCGCCTCCGCCTAAGCGAGCTGGAGTTTGACGTCGCCTTCAAACCGGGCATGACGCATTACCTGGAGGACAGCATCTCCTGCCGGGAGCCCGCGGGCAGCGACGAGACGGCGTTCGATGATTCCGTCCGGGTGTTCGCCACTCGGGCCAACAGGGTCCGGGGGCTCGACGCCGCCAACTACGTTGGCGGTCCCACGGTCCGTGGGATTAACCGTGACACGGTGCTGTCCGCCCAGGCCGCCGACGGCTACTGCCAGGAAGTCGTGAGGGCCTTGATCGCCGGACGGCACATCCCGTTCTTCGAGGCCCCGATGGGATCCTCCGCCGTCGCGTGGCCCCCGACAGTGCTCACCAGGTGGTGGTCCTGGCCTCCTTGGAGAAGCACGTCCTTCCCCTCGAGCACGGCGCGACTCCCACGGGGCACCCGTGGGAGTCCCGCATGTACGCGGCGATGCAGCGGTATCACTACTGGGTGGGCATGGCGGCAGACGTCGTCTCCTTCGTTAGAAAGTGCGACAGCTGTGCACGACAGCGGGTGCGCCCCCTGGCGCGGCTCTCGCCGCTCACCCTGTTCTCCGCCACAACGCCCTTCCCAGACACTTCTGTGGACCACTACGGGCCCCTCGCTCGGACGGCCGCCGGCCACCGGCTCATCCTCGTGATAACGGACCGGTTCACCAAGCTGGTGCGTGCCCTGCCGATGGACGGTACCACGGCAGTTGACTGCGCCTCTGTGGTCCTGGACTACTGGGTCACCGCCTATGGTCCGCCGGACCGGCTGCTGTCCGACGGGGGACCGCAGTTCACCAGCCACGTTGCAGGCCAGGTGTGTAAATTTCTCTCCATCGAGCCGAAGGTGACGTCTCCGTCACACCCGCAGACGAACGAGGAGACGGAGCAGTTTAACCGCACAATGCACACCATCCTCAACAACTACGTGACGGAACATCTACGGTCTTGAGACCAGGGGCTTCGAAATGAAGATTCGGATAAAGCACCGCTCTGTAAGCAGCGGCATCCTGCTCGCAGCAACATCTTATGCTCATCAGTCTTCACACGAAGAGCCTGAGCATGAGGTGAGATTTCCAGCGGTGTCTTCCGTTTTGCTCTCACATTGGATGGCGAGAAGAGTCCAGCGGATATATCCGGATATGTCTGGATATATCCCAGATTCTGCTGAACAACCCGGATTCTGAAAGACCCTGCTTCGGACCAACTCCTGGGGGCGCTGACGCTGCCGTACAACAGTCGCCCGCACCGGAGAACGGGGGTCGCCCCACTGGAGCTGGTCAATCCCATGGGGGTGTCGAGCTGGGCGTTCAAGGACGACTGCCGAACAGAAGCGTCCCTCTCTCTCCGGCGCAACGCGGCACAGCCGCCAAGAAACGGGCACAGGCCGCCCTGTTGAGCCGCATCGTGCAGCTCGTTTTGCAGATGCGGGCAACGCTCAAGGAGACGCAAGGGCACTACAAGCGCGACCACGACAGACGCCTCGCGCTGCTCGAGGAGACGCTCACCGTCAGGGGCTGCGAGTGGCTGCGCGATCACGCCAAAAAGGAAGGTGCCGGCGGAAAGCTGACGCACGTTACTCGCGGGCCCTACCGCGTGGTCTCCACGGATTGTCCCACGCTCCTCCTCGACGTGGATGGGGAGCACCGCCAGGAAACCGTGGCTCACGTCTTCCGCGCCTCGGGCGCGGCTGTCCCGGGCCCCGCCCAGGACCCCGCGTTGCGGACGGCTCCCTCCTTCCATGGGGCGAAGGTCGATGGCCAGCGGTACGCCGTGGACCGATTCGCGGACCACGCCACGTTGCCCGACGGAACCCTCCGGGTCCAGGTTTCCTGGACCAGGTACCCCGAGCCCACCTGAATCGACGCCGCCGACGCCCCGCAATAGACGCTGCGCGTCCAACGTCCCTGCGCCGCGCGCCTGGGGCTACCCCATACGTCCGCCGACCCGCCGCCGGCGTCCTCGCGTGCCGCGGGCCCCACTTGTGGGGCCGTCGCAGGCGTCGCTGCCACGTTGCCCCCGGCCGTCCGCGCCTGACCCCTTGGGTCGGCGCGGCGGCCGGGCGCGAACGGGGGGGGGGGGGGGGGGGGGGGGGGGGGGGGGGGGGGGGGGGGGGGGGGTTTTCAGTGGGGCCCTTCGAGGCTATTGGGCCACTGGGTCGCTCGGACCGGCAGTCACGGGGCGTCGACATCACGCGGCAGCGCCACAACGACCCACACGTACTCTCGGGGAACAAGAAGAATGCCCGCGGCTTTATGAAAAGGCAGCCGACGGCCTTACGCCGCCCAGGAAAGCGCGGCACCAACGGGGCCAGGGCGATGCCCTCAATCGCGGTCGCGGTACTCCCACATGTGAACAGGGCGGCCCGCTCTACGGAGAACACGCCGCAGGGCGGCTCGGCACTGCTTCGCCCGAGTCCGCGGGGTCTCGAGGCAGGGCGGCACGACACCGGCGAGCCCGATGTAGGCGTACTCCACCAGGGCGGGGGTGATCTCCGGGGAGCCCACCTCGGCCCAGCTCACGGCCCTGTCGTGCACAAAGAGGGCTAAGACCTTCGTGAACGTGAGCGACTCCCGCCACGCCGTGGCTGTCATCGGCGCGGGGGGCTCCCACAGCTAGGAAAGCCACCACTCGTAAGTGACGTCAGGCTGCCCCGGGACGGGGGTTGCGACGGGGCCCACTATCCCCAGCTCCAGCAGCGCCGCCGCTGGGCCGTCGCTGGCGGGACCGGCGTCCCAGCACGCAGAGCACGGAGCCTCAACGACTGTCCCAACGGCGTCGGCGAGGTATTCCCCGCCGTCCCGGCCGGACGCCGACCCCCAATGGCGGCCGTCATGGGCGTCGAACTGCGACCCTGCGGCCGCCCCTGCGCCAGCGTTGGGGTGTCCCCCGCCGTCACGTTGGGGCTCCGCGTCCCAGTGGCGGCCGCCGTGGGCGTCGCGCTGCGACCTGGCGGCCGCCCCGGCGCCGGCGGTGGGGTATTTCCTGCCGTCACTCTGGGGCTCCGTGTCCCAGTGGTGGTTGCCATGGGCGTCCCGCTGCGACCCGGAGGCTGCTTCGGCGCCGGCAGTGAGGTATCCCTCGCCGTCAAACTGGGGCGCCGCGTCCCAGTGGCGGCCGCCATGGGCGTCGCGCTCAAGGCCTTGGCCGACGTCAGTGCGCCACATGGGGCCGTCGGGTCCGACAGCGGCATGGCTGCGACCGTCTCCCTGACTGGACTCAGGCCTGGCGCTGTCATCCTACGTGCCGGACCTGTGGTCCAGTCCGCCGTACTGACGGTCCCCGGGGTTGTGGCGGGCGCCTCCGGCGCCGCTGCTTGCATCGGCCGGCCACCCGTCCCCGATTTCGGCACCGGCCGTGTCGGGGTTTTCGTCATGCCTTTCCTCGGCCCAGCGACCGTCGGTCTCCTACCCGGACCGGTCGTCACGGGCCGCCGGATAACGGTCCCAGTCGGGGTTGACCAGTAAGGGCGACGCGGCGCTGCCGCGCGGCCCCGCGCCTGGACCCGCGGAACCCCATGTGCGCGCCTCCCCTTCGCCCCCTCCGGCCCCATGAGAGCGCAGCTCGTGGATGGGAGAACCCGACGCGGGAAAGGCGGCAGGCCCAGATGGGACACCCGGCGCTGCGCCGGCCGGGTACCCAGGATTTTCGGACCCGGGCTGAACAGGGCCGCCACGCTCCATGTCGGCGTGCCGCCGCTTCCGGGCGTGGTGCGCGGCCGACGCGGCCGCCTCTTCCGTCGTCGGCGGGACATCCCCCGGGTCGGACTCGGGGAAGCCAGCGGGCACCGCCCAGGACTCTTCCGTCGCGGGTAGTGACCGCGGGACGGCGTGTGCGAGCCGCGGTTCCGCCAGCACGACCCCAAACGGGACTCGCGGCGACCGCGGGAGGCCCACGATGCGGACGTAGTGGCGCCGGCGGTCCGCGACGGTACGAACGGGGTGGGGCAGCCAGGTGCTGGGGGCTGAACGGGTGGGATCGTGGTGGTACGGCAGCCGGTCGTGAACAGCTGCCCAGGGCACAGCCCGTGCGATGGCGTCGTACTCCGCCGAGACAGCCGCGGCGGAGCGATCACCCGACGCCAGGTCGTCGACCGAGAACTTCTTCGTCAGGGCGTAGTCGCACGGCGACGGCTCGAAGACGCGGTGCGTGTCGCGGTATGCACGAAGCAGCCCCGACACGATAGCCGCCGTCATCATGACGTACTCCGTACACCGGATTGGGTGGCATGGGTACGCCTGGAGCAAGGACTGCTGTTGGTGAATGACGGGCGGATATTCGTAGGTCAGAAGCCGCGGCGTCGCGCACCGCCTCGCCATCGCCGGCGGCAAGGAAGCACGCGCAGGGGCCAACCCGATTTCGGGCCGCACGGGCACGAAGATCGCCCCGTGCCCCGCTCGGCGGGTGCTCACAGGATCGCCGCACGAACGGCGCGCGGCTTCCAACTCCAGATACGCCGGCGCGGACGGCGGGCCTACCGGGCTCAGGTCGAGCAGGGCACCCACGCCCCCGACTTTGTCGAGCGCTAAGGAGTGGCCGAACGGGACCGCAGAGCGGTGGCGCAGGCGAGCATGCCAGTCCTCGAGGTAGGCGTACTCTTCGCCACCGGCGACGAACGGTAGCTTTGCCGCGGGGTGCGGGACCAAGAGCACCCGGCCCGGGTTTCACCGCAACATGCAACGCAGCCACGCCGCGCTGCTGAAGACGGAGCGGATGAAGGACCTGAATTCGCGCTCGGCCGCCGGCCGGGCTTCGTACCCCGCCGCCACGGCGAGCTCCCGGAAAGCTCGCCACAACGCCTGCGCCCCGTTCGCATCCCGGGGATGGGCAGACCGGAAGATGTCGCTGACAAGCAGCCATTCGTCCGCCGCCACGGCCGGCCCCAGCGGGGTGAGCCACGCTCGAAAGGTGGGCGGCGCCGGTCCCGGTCGGAGAACGGGGGTCGCTTGACTCAGCAACGGCGGCCGGTCCGCTGACGCGACCGCAGGACCCCCGCCTTGCGCCGGGGTTGTGCCTGTGCCCACAGCAGACGCCGGGTACGCCGCAGACCCACCCCTACCACTAGTCGCCCCCGCCGCACCCGCCGGGTGGGGCGGCTTCCGCCACTCACGACCGTTGGGGTTGTACGGCAGCCGCAAGCCAGGCGGCCACGTGGTGCGCGCGGGGACGGGCGGACGGGCCCTCGTCGGTCGCGGCCTCGCCGGTGTGGCAGGCGCCGGCCCGGCCTCCGTCGCGGCGTCCGCCGCAGACGGGCTGGCCTGGGGCGCGGCGGGAAGATCATCGACGAGGACGGCGGCCGGTCGCGTCGGAGGCGCGGCGGACGGAGCCCCACCGGGGCTATCGGGGGGCGTCTCCAGGGACGGCTCCACCTCAGCCGCAGGGGATTTAGTACTATGGGACCCCTTCGACGATGGCGGCGCGGGCGGCGGGGCTCCGAGGGTGCGATGGACGTCGGACGTCGGCGGCACCGACGACGACGGGCACGGACGGAACGGGGGCGAGGGGACGGGGCCGGCCGGCCCGCCTGTGAGCGCGGGTTCAAGCCCGCGAAGGGGCGCGCCTGGCCATCAAGCCTGCCGCGGGGTCCGGGTGGCCGCGGCCAGAGGGCGCGGCAGGAGACAACCGACCGGGCGCCATGCGGCGGTTGCAGCGCGTTGCGCGCGAAACGGTCACTCCCCCTCGTCTGCAATGATGGCTTCGGGGGACTTGATATGCATGGAGGGTATTATCTGCATTGGTTGGTGATTGCCTGGGTCAGTTCCCGATCGGGGACTCGTGCCCGTGCGACGGTTTTCGCCCTTTTAGGACGAAGGGCGACGACGGTGGGAGGCACCGTCGTCGCCGGCAAGTAAACTGTGTCTTCATGTCTTTGCGTTTCGATCGGACCGACTTCCTGGACCTCGAGTCACATAGCAGGTGTCGCGCGTGCGGCCCAGACGGCCGTTACTTACCTTCTTTTGAAGTAATCCCCCTGATCGTGGTACTACACTGCTGTAGAATTTAGAGAGCAGCGCGCAGAGTTTTACGTACAGGTCCTCGAAGAGCATGCTGCTGAGACCTCTTCATCACGGCACGCGCTGCAAGCCGGTATCTGAACGTTGCAGAAACCCAACCATCGCCGATGACTGCATGCAATTTAAAAAAGATGTTGCAGGTGATCGAGACACGCATCAGGTTCTCCAAAACGTCCGTCTGCTCCTTGTTGCCCATTGGTTTGTTAATGCGACAGACGTCTATTGGGCTGGCGCGGGTGACCACAAGCTTGAGCAGCCCGCCAACCACGCCCTTGGTGCGATGCGGGCGCCTCTTCTTTCCCTTGCTGAGTTCCCTCGCCACGTCCTGTGGCACATACAAGCACTCGTGGAGATACGTGGTGAGCGTCTCTGCCTTAGCTTTGAGGTGATTCGAATGCCGTTGTTGTGACAGTACTTGCAGAATGACCTGTAAGACGGCTTCCCAGACGGTTGGAGGGTAGTGGTCTCGGTGCAGTGGCCCCAGACGGAATTCTTCTTGGCCTTCTCTCAGACGCGCTTGAAGACCTTCTCGTCCAAGTCATTTTTATCTGTCGCGCTGTTTCCACCCACACAAGCCTCTGCGGCCACCTCCGCGCCCTCGCCACCCTCACCTGCGTCAGCCCACTCCCTTCTTGAGACGCCCTCATAGTGCTCGCTGCGGCGCTTGTCCGGGATGGTATCAAGACAAGTGGCCCGAGCGCATCCCTGACCTTGACAACGAGAGAGATTGGGCTGCAAAACAGCGTGGGAGACGTCTATTGGGAGCGCATGAATCATTAAGGGAACTTGTAGGGGCGAGAGGCTCTGGGCACACGCCACTCACCCGAGAATCGTATAAAGGGGGGAAGGGGATCGAAGGGGATACCACAAACACTGCAGCAGTTGGCAGTTGAGAGAATAGCAGGAGCCGATGTCGGAACCTTCTGCGGTCGGAACAGATATGCAGATGAGCAGCGGCCGTACCTCATGGCACCCATGCCACCGACAAACGAGAATGCCTTTCACTCGTTCAAATTTCCCTTGCGCGACGTAAATTCCCTTGCACGAGACACGCCATGGGATTCTACATTTTTGCACGTTAGTCCTTGGACGAGCTTCGCGAGAGACCGTCAAGGTCACAGGAGACCCGGAAAGTCTGTCCGTTGCCAGCATCTGTCAGTGAGAGGCAAGGTACATGGACTACACGCGAGCGCGATGCTTCACTGAATGTGTGCGTCTGATAGGCGAAGAGTGGTAAAGATGGGATTGCAGTCAGTCAACGCACAATCACGACACAGGCATGTCCGGTGTGGACTGCGCCAGGCCACCAACGGTTGGCTGGTGCTCGTGCCCATGCAGTCTGTGGTGCCAGATGCCATCGCGATCGGCATTTTGGAAGCCAGGCCGACGCATCGATGCGCGTCAGAATAGGGCCGGGCTGGTTGACTACATCGAGTCCACGAATCTTACAGCGTCTGGAACTACAGAATTACGCGGTTCATGAGTCAATTGCATTCACTCAGGCGGGACTCTTGACAAGGCCGCTCGCGAGTCGCACCCAAGATCAACGCCTGCTCCTGATGGGCGCATCAACCAAGATCAGCGCCTCCTCCAGCTGCTTCCATGGCGCGTCCCAGAAGAATGATCGGATCCGTGAAAAGCTCACAGCAAGTTACAGCAAGTCACAGCAATGCTATTCGTAAATCCCACAGCTGTCAGCTATATCTCTAGCACGCGATTGGCTGCAACTTGGAAAGCACTCATGAGAACTGCAACGAATCGCGTGTTGCGAGCATGTGAGATCTCGCCACTTTTGCCGACCTCACTGATCACCGATCTGCAGCAGGCTGTCATAAGTGTCGAGTTTTATTGTGGACTGCTGTTGGCTGCTGTCTCGGGCTGTGGACGAGCCGTCTCCGATATCTTCCAATCATACTGCCATCGTCTGGCGGTGATTGGTCAGATGTGATTACTCGGTCTTTGTCTTCCATGCTCAGAGGTGCTCTGAGTGGCTGAAAATTTCCTCAGCAACCCACAGCACGCGCAACAGTTAGGAATTCCTGCAAGAACTGTTCCTGCAGGCGGCCACATCGATTGGCGCCACGCTGCCCAATGACCTGGCTCCTTTCGCAGCTGTTTCAGAGATGCACTCTGCTGCAGAATCATCTCAGCTCCAAGCTCAGAGTCCTTTTTTGTTGTTTCCCCCCGATGGTCTTTGTCACGCCACGACCTCGGCCGCCACCGTCCACTTCTCGTGCCCCCATGGTAAGGACGCGTAGACTCCCCCACCTGCAGCTTTTGCGAGCGTACGAAACACCGCGACGAGCCTGCGGTTAATCTCGCCGCCCTCCGCTTGCTATTTGTGTGTCATTGCCTCCCACAGTGCGCCAGGGCTCTTTACACCCTTCTGCTATAGCGAGCGTTTGCATTTAGGCCCATCACCGCTGTAAAAACAAGCAACCCCCCTCCAATAATGAGCTCTCCCCACCCATCCCGCCATCCCTGGACCACATCCCCCCGAGACGAGAATCACGAACAGCTACCCCAGTGGCTCAGTCTGGTGGACCATGTAGAGAACTCTTGCCGGTCTCAGATCGGATTGTTCGGGTCCACATGCTGAAATTCGATTGTAATCCTGTCCAGTCGCCGTGCGGGCCCACGATCGTGTGGCCCGCGCGACTCTGAGCCGGTAGGAGGGGGTAAATGTTCAAGGCCGATAGAGCAGGAAGGGATGAGGAAGCCCGAGTGCCAATGGTCGCCACGTCGGTGCGGCTTGCGGTCAGATTGCCATTCAACTACTGCAACCACTGTCAATTACTGCAATCAATACAAATTGCGTGACTAACCACCTACCCTTTTTCGTAGCTAGTCTCCGCGCTGTTGACGCAGCCCGCCCAGCGCCACCATCAGCGCCGCCTCCGCGTCGGCGGCCCGCTGAGGGGGCGGGCGCCGTCCTGGGTCCCGAGGGGAATATTAACAACGACGTCTCTTCCAACTTTCTTTCGGCCTCTTGGCCTTAACTCCCCGCCGTCGACGGGAAGCACGGGCGATATCCGGGGACCCCCCTGGGGAGGTCTTTGGTCGAAGAGCGTTTTGATGATGTAGACGGCCGTCTGATGGTCTGCATCTGGACCACCATCCGGGGGATGTACGGTCCTCTTTATGCCGTCCCCAAAAAGACGGTGACGGACTCTTTCTGTATCCGCGGTAGGAAAGACATTCGGATTTTCTGCGTTCTTAGGAGCTTCGCAGTACTAGGTCTCCGTCGAGAGGTGGGGGACAAGCCCCACTTCTCCTGGGGTTACTACCCGGGATATCTTCCTACATTGCGGTGGGGAATCGCGGCTCCCATGTACCTGGGGCCATGGAAGAGTGGACCATTCGCACCTTATTTAGCCTACTCATGCTGTATCAACAACGTGAGGTGCGCGACGTACCTGTGGTATGTCGCAAGGGTTCATATCCCGCCACACCAGAATGGTGGGTGTTGGTCGAGGTGGCCCACCGCATGGCCGCGAGTGTGCCTAAGACGATGGCCTTTCAGCGTATACAACGCATGGGGGAGGCCCTTAAGGAGTCCCTATCACCTGATGCTGGCTTCCCTATGGGCTTTAAAGGTCGCGGAAGTCTTTCTTGGGAGCATCTGTCACAGCGGCCACCTCTGGCGTCTGCCCCTGGAGATACGGTCGGCATTCGCGTACCTCACAGCCGTGCGCTTGTGCACGACGGACTCTTCGGTCCGGCCTCTTCTTGAGGCCGGTCTAGAGCCCATCTGACATGTCGAAGAGCGGACGACAACCTCTTGGATTCAGTAGAGTGCAGGACACCAGGGGGTCTTCCGTTGTGCCATGTCGCTGGACAACAAGGGGACCTTGGTACTCTCCTAGGGTCTAGAGGACCCCAGTCTCCACTTCAGGCGAGATGCTACGCATCGTCACCGCGTTCGACCCTAAAAGCGGGACGTGGCCGACGCCGGGTCGGCCAGAATTGGCCTCATGGTGGTTTTCGAGTCCCCGTCGTCCCCGGCCGCGGCGGCTGCGAGTTGTTCATCTACAACATCGCCCCTTTGGGGTACAGTAACGCGCCCTGTTTTCGCCCCCGACGAGTACATCGATATAACCTTGCCTGTCGGGCCTACCCCCCTGCTAGTGGCAGTGGTACAGTGCCCCTTATTGCGGGACACGCGGGTCCGCCTTTGGCGTCCCTGCCTCTCATCAGCTGGGAGAGGTTGGCCCAGTTGGGGGCCCCTCGTCCCGTGGACGCCGCGGCATGGTCGAGCTTGTGGCGCTTCCTAGAGGAGCTCACGCGGATCCTCACGCATGCGGTGGACCACACGCGTATGATGTCCATGAGCCGCACCGTGGTGCGGCTGCGTACCGAGATGGCCTACATTGTGTCCCGCCCCATGGAGGTGCGGGACTCTGATTCGCTGTAACACCTAAGTATCTCCAAGTCGCTCCGCCGTTTTTGGTGAAGGAGTATGATGTCGCCGTGGCCGACACGAATACGGTCTTTGCCGCTTGGTCTCCTCGACACTTGGCGGTCCTGGCGGCCCCGCCCCTAGTGTCCATTCAACTGTTCCCGAGGCTCAAATGAGCCTCAGATGAGGCATACATGAGGCTCCCTCTCATATGGCCTGGAAACGAGGTCTTTTTGAGGTGGCTTGGGCACCCCCTCAGAGTTTTCATCATGAACAGCCGCCGAGCTGGCCCAAAGGTCAGTGGACTGCTCTGAGTCCAGATCTTTTCTCATAAAGAGCAGCCGAGGCCGGAAACATGGTCACAGAGAGGCATAAAAAATTGGCTCAAATGCGCCTGACAGGCTTAAATGAGGCGGTCAGTAGAATGGACACTAGGGGCCCCTATTCCGGCGACGCCTCAGCGTCCGCCCTCTCCTTCCTCGCCCCATTTTGAGGCGCGCTCTCCTTCCACGGCTCGACCCCGTTATGTGGCGGCCTCGGGTCTCTTCGCTTACCCTTCATCATTCTCGAGGCCCGGGTACTATACACCCGAAGAGGCCCCGACTCAGGGCTATGGCTCTGGCCATGGTGTCCGTTCGAGGGGTTGGTAGCTTAGGCATCCTTGGGTGACCGGGCGTCTTCTCCGTCCCCCTTCCGCTTTTGTTTAAGCCCAGTACCCCCTCCCCTGATCGGGTGGGCGTTGAGTTTTATATGACAGACCCGTTTCGGGCTCCGTAGGGAATAAAATGCGTTGCCTCTCGTCATGTGTTCTTGGCTTGTGACTAGGAGGCACAAGGGTCGCAAAGGCTCGTCTTTCGACATGGTCAGAAAAGTATTGACCTTCCCGCGTCAATGCGAGGAGTTTGACACACTTCTGTAAGCAATCCGTGCGAATTGCCTCCCACACGACTCCGGCCAGAATCTCAGCCCGGGCTCCGATCCTGGGACCCTAGTAGAGACAGCGCCCAGGCCTCGATCCGGAGTCTCGATTCGAAGCCGATTTGCACGGGGACCGAGGAATCCAATGTGGAAGAGACTTAATAACGGCTGCTCGGGCCCGAGCACACAAGTGATTCAGAGCTGACAGCAAGTAAAACTCAGAAGCGAGATAAATGACAACGGCACCAAAACCTCCACACAATGATGAGCACTCTGTGTCGAAATCGTGTTGAGTACACATGACATCATGTTCTCTCGCTGTGTCTCCGGACACAATTCCATGAGGCGCAGAACCTTACTTCTGTGCGTTACAAGTTGACCTTGAGTCAGCGAAAGGAGAACAGAGGCCCGAAACTTGTCGATCGAATGCACAGTAACCCGTATGCCGAAGGAGCGGGTTCTGTCATGCTGCTTTCATTTGTCGAGGTTCGAGCTGCAAACCTGCTTTCAAAACGAGACTGAGTGTTCTTCTAGACTGTTTAAGGCGCACTTTGAAACACAAAGACATGATACCTCAAGCAGCGAGCATGAGCGCTATCAAAAAATAGAATCAAGCAGGACCGTAAAGAATCTCAAGCATGGCTTCCTCACGATGCACCAAGTTCCCAACTCGTGACTGGTCCCAGATGACAGTCCAGCCCGTGATGTCCTTAAGCGTGACAAGCCTGTTTGGATCATTGGATGGGACAGGGAAGATGTTCTGGTGCGGGAAGATGTAGTCCTCCCAATAGAGTGACAGAAAAACCAGGAGGACGTACCCGGCAGGCTCGTGCCGACCTTCGCACAATGAAGAGCGCATGGCGGCACCAGTGCCGAAGAAGTTGTCATACTCATCAAAGATGAGGTGCTCATACCGGAGGACCTCCCTAGACGGCTGCTTGGCTGCCGCCGTCTTGCTGCTGTCGCTAGTAGGTGCGGTCGTGGTGTTGTACAACTCGGACAGAGCTTCCGCAAGCGCCATGATCGGAACGTCGTCTGGAGCTTAAGAGGTGCGATGAGTACGAGGTCTCAGCTCGTACGCCTGGTCTGGCAGCGGAGCAGCCGCTTTGAGGGTCGCGCCACAAGCCATGAGTCTCTCAACGAGGTAGGGGAGGGGATTTCGTTTGAAGAAGGGAACCAGTCTTTCGGAGTGGCGGAAACTTGAGAGCGTTAGGCGTCAGGCCGGAATCGTAGGATAGTGCGCAAGTCGGGAGAAAAGGTTGATGTGCAGCTGGGGCACGGTTGCGGCGCAACAATGAGCTTGGAGACAAATACTGATCAATGGACGACCACAGCACTACCTGAACTGGCCTTCACACAGAACTGTGAGCGACTGCTTCGACGCCAAGACCATACAACTCCGTTTACCAGAACTCCTTGCCAGCCAGTCGTCTCATGAGTACTGTTCATGAGAATGGCGAACACCTTCACCAAACAGAGATCCCTTTCATGTCATTTTGATGTCATGTCAATCATGCGTACATACCCTGTCACTATTACGATAAAGACAGCACAACATATCCAGGAAAAGCTCATGGCATGTTGTGCAGGCCACGTAGTACGCGAAAAGCGCATCAGGGAGAGGCCAGCACAGGCCTACCTTGAGGATAGCATGCACTAGTGTGTAACAAAAGACACGTTTGATAGCAGATGATCCGAACCCACATCAATATCAATCAGCCCGGCAGAAGACCAAGGAGCAGAGTACCCACATCCCGGTCGCGTCGCACTTGACGCAAAACCTCCAGCCGTGACGGTGCGTCAAGGCGCGATCAAAGGACAGCAATCACACGAACCTTGCGTGTGCGTGCGGCGAGAGAACAAGCCTGCATGGCGCAGGTGCGAATGTAGCCTTCGTGATGCCACGCACGAAGTGCCTTGGCAATTTCGACTTGATCGATCGCGGCAGCAATCACCAAAAGAGTCCAACCTTTCCTGTCCACCACATCGACATTTTCACTTCCGCGTATCAGCGCCCGCGTCGATTCGAGGTCCTTTGAGAACACCGCCCCATGGAGTGCTGTGCAACGAAGACAACTGAAAGCGCCTGTCGCTGCGCCGGCATCCATGAGCAGAACAACGGCCTCGGCTTTCTGAAGAAAGCCGGCAACACGAGGGGCGGGGAGCCGCTGGCCAGTGACGCCGTTGTCGAGAGCTCCTCCGTCTATGAGATCCTGTGCAATGCTCAACAGCCGAAAGTAAACAGCTTGCTGCAGCGGGAATACAAGCCGGCGCCCATCGGCCTCGTTGGGGTCCACCATGTCTGCACGTTGAAGCTGGATGATGCCCGCGTGCCCACGAGCGACAGCAGCAAGAAGCGGGGTGTATCCTGCCCCTCTTATCGAGAGGGACGCAAGTTTGCACATAAGGGCACCGCAGGCGATGATATCGCCGCAAAAGATGGCCAACAACAGCCCAAGAGTGGGACTCACCTCTTCGGACGTGACTGCCACCGACACGTGACCGCCGGAGACCCGGAAAAACGTCGGTAGACATATTTTTCCAATGGCTTCCTTATGAGAACGCGCCACCGTAGCAGCCTCCGCAGAAGGCGCTGGCGATCTCGCTGCAGACTCTTCTTGGAACGAGGCGCTCCTCCCGGTGGTATCCGCATCAGGGGGCGTGAGCCCACGCCCTCTCGGGGCACTCTACTGTCCTCGCTGCCCGTCTCCATGGAGCACTCCTCGCTGCGCAATTTGACTGCATGTTGCGGGGTCTTGGAAGCTCCAAAGGGCGTGCTCTGCTCCGTAGGGTCTTCTCAGAGTGGTAAAGCAATGCGTGCGTCCTTCGCGTTGGCGGCGTTTCCGTCGGCTATATCGAGCGGCTGGTCCACGAGCGTTGCCCGAGTAGTAGAGGCTCCACCGCTCTGGAGATTTGCAGATGACAACGAGACGCACCCAGAAGGCTACGGCGTTGGCGGCGGGGTGACGGCAAATTCACCTTCTCGGTGGTGGCCTTCTCCTGTGGGGAGTTGTGGGAGGCCGTCTTCAGAATAGGAGCTCTGCTGTTGTCGGATTTCGGCGGCGTGCTTCCGCTGAAGGCTCTACTTTGGTCGTGAACCGCTGAACGTGGCGCCCTCTCGGTGGTGGGAGCCCGCCATTGGATCCAAGAACCGTCCGACATCTGGAGGGCGTCGGTGCGGCCCGTGCCACCCTTGTTGCGGCTTCTTTTGGCACAGTTTGCATCCGAATGGTCGGCTGCTTCCCGCCGTGGTCGCCGTCATTCTCCCCCCCCCCACCATTCAGTCTCGCATCTGCAGCCGCACGGCCGGGTCGCCTCGCGCACTGGTGCCCCACGGGCTGTCTTGACACGTCCGCGCCCGTCCCGTCAGTCTCAGCATGCGTGCTGGACGCGTCGTTCGGGGTTGGTGCCGAATTCTTGGGGACTCTTTGAGGGAATGAGCGGCCGGCGCCGCTCGTGGCGCAAGCTTCAAGCCCCTTCTTCTTCTTGCGAGTGACGGACAGCCTTTCTTTGTGCTTGAGGAAAAAGTCAGGACGCAAAAGGCCGCAAGCGTGCGACCTTTAAAAAGATTTCCGCTTCTTGCCCGTGGTCGCAAGCAAGACGTCCAATGTGGCCAGCGCAAAGATGGAGGTTTCGCATGTGTTCGTCTGCTCTGGGCACGAGAGCGTCCAAATGATAGTGCGCTCGACAACAAGCCGACAGGTGTCCACCGCAGAGGGCTCCTGCGGCAGCCACAGCATCTTTTCCATGTAGTCTAACTGCGTCGGATACGGATCCATGTCGCGCACACCTTCCATAGAGTCTAAAACCGACACGATGCTTGGATGAATAGGCGTGCTGCTAATACAGGAGCTGAAAGTGGCGGCGAGCACGGCAGCGGGAGACGTGACGACGTGTAGTGTCCAGTGGCCGCCAACCCGCGTTAAAAACACAAGATAATTGGACCTTCAAACCTTGTCCGCCGAGTGCCACGCCAAGGCCTCTTCCCATTTGCCGTCCAGCACCATGTCATGAAACCGAGCCTTGAACAGGACCTTATCGTCGAGAAAGTCATTTGGCGTCTCGAAATTGTAGAGCGTGGCAATGAGGTCGACGACAGCTCTGCGCAGCGGCTGTTTATCCCCTTGAGAAGCGAGGTCGCGCAAAAAAACACGCGCGGGGTGCGGCTCGTCGACGGGGAATACTGGAAACGTTCCGTCGCCTTTGTCACGAGCATCTCGTACAGCTGCTACCTCGCCGAGGTCAGCTTTCCCCGCCTGCTGGACGCTGCAGCCAAAGACCCGAATGCGCCAAAAGACAGAAGCCGCCGCGCCCGCAACGTGCTTGCGGGGAGAGAGAGCTGGCGCCTTCTGCCTCACGCCACATTTTCTTGAGGACCCATCGATATTGTTCGACAGCGGTTTCCACGGCCCCGCTCAGTTTTCAGAGCTTCCCGAGGCCTTCGTGGGCACGTCCACAATCCGCATCTGTACCGCAGCTCTCTTCATGAGCAGCACCGCGGACTGGAGGGCGGCTGTCGACCAAGTTCTTGTCCTCGGCCGTGCCACAGGTGGCGTTTCCGTGATGGGCGAGACTTTGTTTCCTCGGGAGCCGTCGAGGAGTCCGGGTAAGCCGCCCGGCAGGGCTCCGCAACCGCCGTTCCCAGCGCTCACCTTTTCGCAGCCGCCGCGTTTTTGGCTGCAGCAGAGGTCTTGGATGCCGCGGTCGGCATAGTGAGCGCATTCAAACAGGCGACGTGCACCATGAGCACCGTCGCTACCGGATTGGCCACCGAGACCGTGTTGGCCTCGAACACCCCCCTTTTCCACTGAGAACAGATGCGCGGTGGCCGCTGGCCGGGCGGTGTAGGCCCAGGACGTTCCTTTCACCTCTGACAGAACACATCCACACGTCGAGATGAGCCACCAAGGACACGCAGACAGGAACGATCAGGAGAGGGTGATGAAGTGCGGGCCAGGCGCGTATTGAGCACAAAACGGAGCTAAGACGCATCACATTACGACAAGGACTCGCTCAAAGGCGTAGCGGAGCTGCCACAAAGCACATCGAAGGCGCAACAAAGAAAGGTGGGAGGATGACAGCAGACAGGGTGGATGCATGTGTCGCGCAAGACGTGTGACATGCTGCACTGTGCCATGAAGAGAACTATAACCGGTTGGAAGCAATTTTCACGTCACTGTCCTGAAACATGTTTACTCTGGGAAAAGGCATGACATGTACAAGTAAAAGCCCGCCTCCCAAATAAAGTGACATGCTCTTATGGTAATTAAATCGGTGTGCATTATTTGGTACTGCAAGGCCGGCCGAACCCACTTTTGTGCGGGCGTGACGGCGTCCATTGCGGTGGCACGGCACGCGCCGTCACGTGATGCCAAGGAAAACCAGGCGTGACTGTCTTTCTTGAATGCAAGCGCGCTGGGGGGTGCAACCGCGGGTACGTGGCGGTACAAGCCGGGTCTCCCGGTACCTTTCCAAGGGTCGCGGTCAGTGCAGCCGCGTTCTGATACGAGGGAAAGAAGGCAATGCGGAGCCTGCGCAAGCACAAGCGGGAGGCGGGACTTTGGGAGAGATGAGAGAGAGACGCCGGGAGACCGCGAGTGGGGAAGGAGATAGAGTGACCGAGACCCGTGATGAAAAGCAACAAGAGAAGCACCTTTTCCGGTCTTACATGGTAGGACCGCCTTGGTTGCGCCTCTGGCGCCGCCCGCACCACCCTCCCCTCTTTGCGGTTTCTCACGCCTGCCTCGCGCACAAAAGATGCACGGGGCCGCCACGATGGCCGCCCCGACCGGCCCGGTGACCGAAGCTCCCCCGGGCGCCGCGACCGCGCCGCTTCTCGCGGGAGACGCGCCGCTTTCGAGCCCGCCCCCGCCGGCCGCCCTCTCTCTAGGCGCGATGACTTTCCGGGCAGACCCGCCTCCCGCGGTCGCACATCAGAGGGCTACATTTTGAAGGCTCGTACTAGGGACATGACGACGAGCTCAACGCCGCGGGCATGTTTGCTGATGTGAATTTCAGGCAAAGGTTCTACAGCAATCTTCTGTTGTGCAGTGTTTCGCATGCCGCTGCCCCAAAGCTCCACCGGGAGGCCAGAATGCTCGCGAAACTGTCAAAAAGAAACAGACTGAGCGCACCACGCAGCTGGAGCCTTGTGGCCGAACTTCAGGTAAGCAGTTAGTAGCAGTGCGAGTTGAAGCACGTCATGAGGACGCGCGAGCCCCTACAGAGACAAAGCCGTAGTCCCTGTTGAGGAGATACGCAGCGGCCTCGCGAACACCACCCTGCTGCCATCTTTTAAGCACAGCGGCCGCACGTCTTGCAGACTCACAATCACTGTGAATATTTTCTATCACGTCATCTGGTAGAGGCACTTTCCAGAGAGGCACGCACTCAAACCCCCCGTCAGCCTTGTTTCCTGCTTCCGACTGCGACAGAGGTTTGATGCGGACCATAAGCGGAGCGCCACCCAGTGAGTGGGCAATTGCCTCCGCCTCCATCCTGGACAGGGTGTGCAGCTGTGCTTCACACCACAACGCAGGCTATAAAAACTTCTGGCAAACAGGCAATAGCAACGGTAGACGCACAACGAAAGAAACGGGAAACAGAGTGTCCATGTCAGGCAATCGGGCAGTACGACTTCTCCCATGTCGGCGAAGAGGACCACGAGTCAAAGACATGCTTCTATGACTGAAGAAGCACCTTTACGACGGTGAAGTACCAGCAGAAAGCAAAATCACGAACCCACGCCACGCACACTGAAAAGATTCCCTCTGACAAAGGTCCGACGTGATGGACACCTGTCAGATGGCAGGGTGATGCATATCATGTGGAGCGCGTCTGCGTCTTCGCCACTGAATCATGTGTTGATCTCAACGAGCGTGAAGGAAGCGCAATGGAGGGGCCTCAACATGAGCCAGATGCCATGGGGAGGCTCACAAGTGTCGAGTAGGACGAGAACGACTCTGGAAAGACCTTTCAGGTGGCTGATGGAAGACAGAGCTCGCACTGGTTCTGATGACCTTCCTCTTAGCGCTCCAGCACCGAGAGCAAAAGCATTTTCCGACGGAAAAAGGATGGCAACAGGGCGCCTCCGATGTGGTGGCACTAGATAATGCGAGACGTATCTCTTACAGACGGTCTTCGTCGCATACACATAGGGCATGCCTTCTTGGGACGCTGTTCAGAACTACAATGATCAGTGTCAATGGGTAGAGGACATGTGGCGAGTATCTTATTAAGAACATGTGAATAAGAACGTAGGATGTCAACTTAAGAACATGTTGTCAACATGTTCTTTTCAACTCAGTCGGGGTCATGTGCAATAGGAGCGGAAAGTGTCGGAAAAAGCGCAGGCGGAAACGGAACTCGAGAGCAGCGCACAACAGGGGTGCCACAAGCCAGGCTTCAAGAGGTAGTGAGCTGTGCTCTTGCGTTCCTTTTGGATAGAGAGTGCTCCAATGGCCGTCTTGAGACGATTCTATAAAAAGCACAAGAAGATCCCACCCAGCAGAGACGAGAAGAGGGACGACAAGTGTACAACGATGAATGCAAGAAGAAGAAACCAACGGTACAGTGCACTCCATGGGGATAGTCTAAATGAACAACGAACTGTACCCATCAGGTGGAGCGTGAAGAAGCGCCGCTGACAATGCCTCGAGAAATCTGTGGGTGCCGCAGTGCCAATGTCAGGATCAACGACACCCATGTCTCGGCCGTCATGGGAACGATGCGGGAGCCTCGAGGGCTTGGAACTGTAGGCAGGGGCTCATAAAGGCAGGCGAGGTCTCCAGCCTTTGCCGACGTCACACGAGTCACCCACTTATTCCGACCAGGAGGCACAGTGGCGATGTCCGGGGGAGCGGCGTCAAGAATAATCGGGTGACCCCTTGGCTGGCCGTCGGCTGGGTCCTCGACATCACTCTGCGTGAAGCTCCGTCGCCGCAAAGAGAGGTCCTTCTGCATTGTGCGCTGTACCACCGGCCGAAGGGTGCTCGTGCGCCAGTTGACAGGCTTCATTGTCGCTTCCACGGAGAGCGTTCGCTTGCGGTCGGTCGCGCTGTATGTCAAAGCGAAGACGTCGGCTAGGATGACGCGCCTGCGCTACGTCGTGATGCGAGGCAGGCGCCTGCCTGGCTCTCTTTCTGGTTGCTGGAGTACATGTGGGAGTGTTGTCTCTGCAGAGGCGGCAGCGGGCACGACACGATAAGCCACAAGTGCGGTACTGCCCACACAGAAAGGGAGGCCTTCGGGCACAGCAGGCAGAAAAAGAGGCTGAGGCGCTCCGACTGCAGCGGTGACGGAAGATGCATCTGCCGGAATGGCGAGAAACGGGCCAGGAGAAAAGAGGCCAGAATTCCCGCACCTGCGTCCGTCGGTGGAACGGACATTGTAACGGAGGAACGGGTACCAGCCGTAGGAGCCGTCGCGAGAGCTGCAGTGGGCACAGCAACCAACCACGCTGGTGGAGACCCCTTTTCGAGGATGGGTGACGATGATAGCGGGCCCGCCATCGTGGCAGCGTCGTTTGTGCACGGCGAAACCCTTGTATCCCCTTTCGTGAGGGTTAAAGGCACAGCACGCGCGTTGCACAAGTCAGGGGCACTTCGCACAGCCCGCAAGCCGCCGGGTGCGGACCGGCAAAAGGAGATACCGGTCGGGAGTTGGAGAAGCAATCCACCGCGGACAGAGCCCGGTGGTGGTGTTTGGCTTGGACCGGGTAGTTCTGGGCCGCAAGCTGAGTCAGGCGCAGCCGCGGAAACCTTCTGGAGACGGACCGCGTCCAACTCGGTCCTCTCTCTAGAAGAATTGGGGAGCCCCAGAGAGGGTGGGACCGCATGCGCGCGTTCTGGAGGCGTCAAGGCAGCGGCAGCTGCAATTGACGAGGAATGATGCGCAGGAAGTCCAGCTAAAAGCCCATCTGCAACGCTGACGACTGCTACAGAGCAGGCGAAAGCCCCATCTCCAGCACGAGAACTTGAAGCACCGCTGCGCATCGACAGTGAGGCGATCACATCCTTATGGACTGAGTGCCCGTCCTGGCTTTCGTCGTCTGAAGCCATCGTTGTCGCAGCGGCGGCGGCTTTTGCTGCCAACTCGCTGAACAACGAATCGTCTCCCGTCTGACCACCTCCTGCGACTGTTGCTGTCGCCCCACCCGATCGATTTCCGTCAGAGGAGGTTCCTGCAGCAGATTGCCGGTGCCCTTGAGGTGAAAGGAAACCGGTGTCTTGAGCTGGAGAGATCGTGTGCTCTGCAGGCCAAGGTGCTGTCAATGGCACCCAGGACCAGTGAGACATTAGTACCACGTACATAGGACGCCGGTTGCGACCCCCGTAGTGGCGGGCGAATGTTGAGCCGTCCTTGCTTCGTTCAGCGGCGATTGACTCTGGGAAAAAGCTCGAGTGTCTAGGGATCCACCGTCTTCCCACCGTTGGCCGCGACGAATTCCGAAAGAAAGCACTGGGGGACCACCCAGCGGCCAGCCTCCAACGAAAAGAGTGTCGATGATGCAAAACCGACGGATTCGGGCACGACCAGGGATGTCATCTTCCACATACCAATCAGGCAAGCCGAGATTCTCCATGGCTTGTACCCGGTCTGCATCGGTGATTGCAGATGCCCGCTGGTGATGCGTACGAAGTCGTCCACGACAGCATGTCAATTGTCGACACGACATTCACAGTGATGAGACAACCGCGTACCGAGCGTCCCGTAAAAAATGTAATGAACATGACATCCTCCGACGCACGCTAATTGAAATTGTACTTTTCGTGTCAACATGACATGCATTTTTGGTCTTATCAGCGCGCCCATCAAAATGACGTTCGACTTACCAACAAGCGCGAAACGACATGAAATCGATCAATTTCTTAAAATAATGTTGTCCTAAAAGTCATGTTCGTCACAGATTCTCAGAGATGATGCTCACAAGGACGCGAGGGAGCACTATCAGGATGTGCATGCCGCGATCGCTCGCTCCACCCGACAGCAGTAAAGCTGCGCACGACTCCATGAATCGTAGAAGCAGGGCATGCCCGCACTGACCTGCCCTAAAGCTCTTCACGGTGCGCAGGTTCTTCCATTTGATGGCTTGGCGGACGGCGGACGTCGTGCAGACCGCGCCACTGCTCCATCTTAAATTGCTTCAAGTTCCCCAGAGCACTCACGTCCACCATTTACACACCCTGCGCGTACGGGCGCGCTACCTGCGTCACATCGGCACGGGGCTGCGCTGACGCATGGTCGGCCACTGCCGCAGTCAACCGTTTCCGCGGTAGCTGCGATACCGCGTCCTCCTGGAGCGAATGCAAAAACCATGAGGAGTCATTCTTTACCACCTGCGGACTCGCTTTGGCCCTCCACACCGCTGTCGATGACGGCAGCACGACGGCCCGAGGAAACGAGGTCGCTACCCATCCGTGTAGTGGATCCTGCCCTCACAGCCAACGGGGTATAACCCCGTCGGAAAACCCATCACAGGATGCGGAACGCTACGCCAGAGTCACGACGCGAACGCCGGGATCACTGAGCGCGGAGCGCACAAAAACGACGGAAGCAACGCAAACGCAACGATGATTTATTCGAACACGCACGATGACCCCAAAGCATACTCTCATAT
>ENA-ORXR01000584-ORXR01000584.1-marine-metagenome-genome-assembly--contig:-NODE-584-length-47837-cov-5.460176_pt1 | contig 47837 bp, 42 predicted proteins | sample MGYA00237866_ERZ511479 | MGnify/ENA metagenome assembly ERZ511479
AAATTGGTAGACGCAAGGGACTTAAAATCCCTCGGTAGCAATACCGTGCCGGTTCAAGTCCGGCCCCGGGCACCAATAAAATTAACAGGTTATGTGACTTCTCGTTTGCTTGAAATTTCGATGCAAATTGCGTGTAAGCACTTGAAACTAACTGTCTTAATATGATTTTCTTGCAGGAATGCATTGCCGCTCCAGGTAACTGATTCGACCTGAATTAACACATCCATTAAGAATGAGCCATTATCAGACGCGCTCCAAATTTACTGCGTCTGATTCGCTATTGTGCATGTGGAAGCCGTTGTCACGGTGAACTATTGGCGAGCGTATATAGCCGATGAGTCTTGTTATCTGTTTACGACCCCAGCACGCATTCATACACCACTATTACGCCCTCCTGTGCTCGAAATTCTCTGGTGACCTGCAGGCCATTGGCTTCCATCAGTTCGCGACCATCCTTTGCAGTGCGGCCTACGAAGCGCCAGTCGAACATCAGCTCATAGAACCAGCGGTCATATTTGTCCATGTCCTTGATACACAATAAAAGACGCGACTCCTTGTGCATAAGAGCTTTGCAATTGGTGATTAATGCTTTGGCGTATTTGCCAGGCAGATAATCCAGCACACCGAACGAATATACTAGATCGTAGGTCTTTCCGTTCAGCGATGCACCGAGATCGCCTTTTACAGCATCACCTTCGATACACTTAATGTCGATGTCTTCGTTCAGGTTTTTTATGCTGTTAATCGCGTACTCCATTCCTCTTGGATCAGTATCAAGAAGCGTGATGTCCAGGGCTTGTCTGTCAGTTGGGTCTAGTTCACATACTTCTCTTGCCGCACCACAGCCTAGAGAGATAACTGTAGACTTCCTGCCAGACTCGATAGCTGTCGCTCGGAGGTATTCTTTTAAAATATCCTTGCGCGCAGAGACAGCTCTGGGCAGTGGTCTGTCCAGTGCCCACAAATCAATGATTCCACCGATGGCGGAAGGCGATTTCGCATGGCGTTTTCTGTCATAAACATGATCCAGTATGCCGAAGTCGCCCGGGTATCCAAAAGGCTTGTTGAGAGAGTGTCCGAATACACCGGATGCCTGGTAAGCAGGTTCCAGTAATGCTCTGATCTCGGCAAGTAGCGGTGTTTTTTCACTTTTGCTTTCACTGCGCTGATAGTGATTAACTAATGTAGAGCTGAGAAACGCTGCGAACCGTCCGTTAAGCTCATCAAGAGATTTCGAAGCCATGATGGCCTGCACGAGGCTGACTAGCTGTTCCTTTTCACTGGACCCTGATTGAGTATCGGTCGAATTATTCATCGGATTCTTATCAAATTGAGAAGTGATAAGTTTGCACTTTCGGTGATGCAATTGATGTCAGGCTGCTGGCAAAAAATGCAGGATGCAGATTGCCTAATGATAATAAGCGTACAAACATGAAAATATATAACGAGGCCACCACTTATTCGCCGAAAGTATAGCCTGGTGTCGCTCTAAACTATTATTGCGGAATGATTGCTTAGGCTGTACTGCCACTTCAAATCTCAGAAAATGTAAAGCATGCAATTGAATAGCAATTTATGGTGGCAAAAGAACAATGGGCCTGTCTTGGTAGATCGGCGCCTTGTTCCGTGTTCTTTTTAAATCAAGAGGGGTTCTCTTGATCTGTGTCCTTCCGACTGGCAGGTGTAAATCCAGTGTGTTTCTCTGGTTGACCTCTTCTCCACGAACTACTTGCTCGATGGAGTCCCATGAATTCAGCAGCAACACCATTGTTCAATCCCACTCTAGAAGGCGTAAGGCAGTCTTCCGACCATTGGTGGGCCATAGTGTCCGCTGAGTCCGATCTGATTATTGCGAAAAGTCGCATTCTGACGCGATATTGTGTCCTTCGAACGACGAAGAATCATGCGCAAAAGACTTAAATAGACAGTAAGATTAGTAAAATAAAATAAACTATTCGGAAGGCTCGATGGACATTACGCTTTACCACTCGCCAGGCGCTTGCTCAATGGCAAGCCATATTTCGCTTCTTGAAGCAGGCGCTGACTTTGACATCAAAATCATCAGCCTGAAGAACAATGAGCAATCAAGTCCTGACTATGCCAAGCTTAATCCGAAGAAAAAAGTACCCTATCTCGTCGTTGACGGAAAGGGCCTGAGCGAAAACGTCGCCATCCAATCATGGATTGCCGAATACTACGTAAAGGCCAGGTTGCTGCCCTTGGATAGTTGGGATCAGAAACGAGCATTATCCTATATGGCCTGGTTCGGTTCGGGCATACACCCGCACATAACCCGCCACTTCAAGCCTGCAAAGTTCTGTGAAAATGCAGACAACCACGGCGATATCAAGGCCAAAGCCATGGCGATGTATATGGAACAGTTGACGTTGATCGAAGCGGAGTTGACTGGTAGAACCTGGTTCTTCGAGCACTACACAGTTTGCGACTCTTACTTTTTCTGGGTCTACGAACGTGCCCTGCGCGAAGGTTTTGATTTGAGTGGCTTTAAGTATTGTACTGCCCACAATGAGCGTATGCGCACACGCGAAAGCGTGCAAAAGGTACTGGCGCATAAAGCGGACTGATTGCAGCTTTGCCGGTTATTGCAGTAGTAATACAAATCTCGATTGACACTGCTTAAACCGGTCTCCCAGTATGGGTAAGACTAGCGCATTATGCCTGGCAAGAGCGTTGCAACTACCGGGAAGTTGAACACCACCACCAATCCAATCAACAACGCAGCAATGTACGGTATCACCCCTTTTGAAAATATCGGCCAGAGCGACCTGAGGTAAAACCGACTTAACGACAAGCGCGTTCATGCCGATGGGCGGTGTTATCAATCCGATTTCGGTCACAAGTACCACTATGATTCCGAACCAGACCATATCGACACCTGTAGACATCAGTGCTTGAAGAAACACGGGAACCAGCAATACGATGATAACAATCGAGTCGAACACCATACCCATTAACAAGGCAATAAGACACACAAACAGGACAAGTTCAAAACCGTCCATGCCTTTGTCATCAATGTAGTCGAGTAAATCGTAGGGCAATCCGGAGAGGTTGATAAACTGCGAAAACACCACAGCGCCAAAGAGCACGATGAATATTTTGGATGTGGTAATGGCAGCTTCTACAAGACAACTGCGCCATTCAGTAAGCGTTCTCAAATGCCCACGCAGCAAGGCAACAGTCGCCGCTCCAAACGCACCAATGCCCGATGCTTCGGTTGGTGTGAACACACCGCCGTAGATGCCACCGAGAACTACAATAAAGAGAACAAGTATTGGCAACGTGCCGCGTACGGCTTCCTTTTTGCGCGCAGGTTCCAGTGGTTTTGCTACAGGGGCTGAGTCTGGATCGAAATACACTGTTATCGATACCGCTAACATGAACAGCAATATCAATAGCACGCCCGGTAGAACCCCGGCTATGAACTGCAAGCCAATATCCTGCTCGGCAATGATCCCGTAGATAACCAGCGGTACGGAAGGTGGGATCATGATCCCCAGGGTTCCGCCAGCGGCAATGGTGCCGGCAGCCAGGCGATCGCTATAGTTGAATGACTTCGTTTGCGGCATGGCAACCTGCGACATCGTGGCAGCCGTCGCTAACGTACTGCCGCACACTGCAGAAAATCCGCCGCAGGCTAATACTGTTGCTGAAGCAAGCCCACCGGATCTGCTTCGTGAATGGAGATGTCCAGACTGGGAAACTTTGCGCAAACCTCAGCACCAACAGCGTCCAAGGTAGCACCGGCCTTTGCGCCAAAGTATGAACCACTGACTTCCATGGTTGCAGCCTGGTCTTCAGGTGAAATGTCGCTCCACTTATCCTTGTCAACAACAAGGGAAAAAGAGGTGGTATAAAAGGGCTTTGAGAACTTTGTCATCGATTTTGTGTACAGAATTACCTGAAAAGCCTGAATGGCATCGTCTCCCAGGCCCAGGTGGCCATCAACTACCCGGTAGAGATGATTTCATTGTCATCCTCTTGGATAGATGCGGGACCATCGTTGAACAGTCAAGGAACATCATCGTACTGTATGTTTAGGTACTCGAGAAAATAAACCATCCGCCTCCAACTCGTCCAGTTTTTTATAGCCGATGATAATACCGGGTGGCTCTTTGGCATCGGTCATGGATTCAACAGCCGCAGCCGATTTGGTCATGCGTGAATGATGCTGCCTCGTCTAGTCAAAGTGGCACGCGGCCAGCCGATCAATCTCCTTTTGAAATTTTGAATCGTTGCCAAGATCGTTCAATTCATTCGGGTCATTGAACAGGTCGAACAACATCGGCCGCATGGATTCGACATGAACCTACTTCCAACGCCCGTCGAATACCATCACCATCCGGGCATCCTGCTGATCCACACCCACCTTACGCCGTGCTTCACGTGTAGAGTAATCGTATTCGGGTATACAATAATTTCTCCACGAGTTAGTTGCACCTGGGTGCCGGTGCAATAGAGGCTGCAGTGATCGGCCTTCGATGATGTGCTGCTTTGCCGGGCCACCGTAAAATTCCATGAAGGTGGGTGCTAAATCGATTCCCTCAACCAGTTCATTACAAACCTTAACACGTGATACGTCGGCACTTTCCCGGGGATCGTAAACGATAAGCGATATGCGAGCTGAGCAATCGAAGAATAAATTTTTCTCACCCATCCAGTGATCGCCCATATTATCTCCATGGTCAGAGCAGAACACCACCATGGTGTCGTCCAGACGACCCGTGCTATCCAGATACTTGAATAACCGTCCCATCTGATCATCCAGTTCCTTGATCAAACCCATATACACAGGAGCTACAATGTTTCTTACTTCGTCACGGGAAAAACTTTTAGCTATGCGTGCCCCTATCCAGCGTTGCATCAACGGGTGATCGGTGGTGAGCTCATCATCAGAGCGATTCACTGGTGGCAGATCACTCGCCGAGTACATATCGTTATAAGGTGCCGGTGCAAGATAAGGCCAATGTGGTTTGATATAACTCAAATGGCATAACCACGGCCACCTGGGTGATCCGTATTTTGCGCTTCGATAAACTCAATACCCCGGGTTGTCAGCCACGCTGTTTCCGAGTGCTCGCGAGGGACACGTGCAGCCAGCGCTGAATTCTCCAATAGCCAGCCTGAACACATCTCACCATTCTGATTGATGCTCGTGTTTGCCCACTCTTCCCACGGATTATCACCATCCGTGCCGTGTGAGCGTAGGTAAGCATCGTAGTCTTCAGAACAACGGTTGTGATAATCGCTGTGATTGGTGCCATCATCTCTAACCACCGCTTCAAAGTCACATTCACTGATCAGCGCACCTATGATACTTTCCGGTTCAATCCCCCAAGCGCTGCATGCTTTCACGGTCGGGCGTCATGTGGGTTTTTCCTACCAGAGCACAGCGAACATTCGATTCACGAAGGTGCTCTCCCAGCGTAGATTCACCAACACGCAAGGGAAATCCATTCCAGGTACTACCATGACTTCTTACATAACGACCTGTGTAGAAACGCATGCGGCTTGGCCCGCAAATGGGGGACTGCACGTAGGTTTTGTTGAAACGCATGCCACGCGAGGCCAGCCAATCAAGGTTGGGGGTCTCGATATGTCTGGCACCGAAGCAGCTTAGATAGTCCCAGCGCAGCTGATCTGCCATGATCCAGAGTACGTTCATTTTTTTCTGTCATCAAAACTGTACTCTGTCAACACCTTTGAGTGCCATCATCTCGCGTGCTTCATCGGGCGTTGCTATCTCACAGCCCGGATCCTCCACAATGCGACGAATTCTGGTGACTTGCTCGGCATTGCAACTGGTTAACACACCACGTGAGATAAGCAGACTGTCCTCAAGACCTTTCCGCAGTTTGCTGCCCATTTGCGTGGCAGTGGTGGCCATCGGCATCTGTGCACCGCTGGCACCCGGCACCGACCATTGATAATCATCATCAAATAGCCTGTCGGCGGCACGCTTTATTAGAACCAGGTTATCGATTTTAGCCGAGATGCCACCCAGTACGCTCAATACGAACTGAATGGATATGAGCGCCTTGAATAGACCGGTATCCATACAAAACTTCAGCTTGTACAGATGCCCCGCGTCATAGCATTCATTTCTTGCCATGGCCTGTTTACCTTTGAACTTGAACATATTGAGTGCGTGTGCGCTGAGCACTAGCGCAGCTTTGGAAACGTTACTACTCAGGCCAATTTTACCGATTTTTGTGCAATTTACGCAGCGGCAAGCTATATACAGTGAATGCGCCCACCCATCAATCCATCAGATCTTAGCTCAGAGCAGAAAGATGCTTTAATTCTGCAGCTGTTCGATCATATTGCACAATTGACGGATCGGATAAAAGAGCTGGAAAGTCAACGCTCCAAGAATAGCCGCAACAGCAGCAAACCACCATCAAGTGACGGTTACGGCACTCCCAAACCAAAGAACACTCGAGGCAAAAGTGGCAAGCCGTCGGGAGGCCAGCCTGGACACAAGGGGCACACGCTCGAGCAGGTGGATGAGCCTGATCAGATTATCGAACACACCGTTGATCAGTGCGATAAGTGTGGGCTTGATCTGAGCTCAACGCCGGTGTCGGATATTGAGAAACGCCAGGTGTTTGATATTCCGCCCCCTCCAACGATTCAGGTGTGCGAGCATCGTGCGCAGATCAAGACCTGTCCGTGCTGTGACAATCGGAACAAGGCCAGTTTTCCGGCGCAGGTGACACAGCCAGTACAATACGGTAACCGGATTCAGGCAATCGCTACTTATCTTAACCAGTATCAGCTTCTGCCTTATAAGCGTTTGCAAGAGTATTTCAAGGACGTGCATGGCCTTCACCTGAGTCAGGGAACATTGAGGAACATTCTCAAGCGTGCACATCAGTACCTTGAGCAATTCGCCGACAGCGCCAAGGCGGGTGTTAGCAGTAGTGAAGTGGTTCATTTTGATGAGACCGGCATGCGAGTGGTTGAGTCACTTCACTGGTTCCATGTTGCTTCAACCGACACGATTACCTGCTATTTCATTCATCCCAGACGCGGAACGCCAGCGATGAAAGACATTGGCATACTGGATGAGTTTAGCGGTTACGCCGTGCATGATCATTACTCCAGCTACTACAAGTTTGATCTCTATCATGTTGCGTGCAATGCCCATCAACTGCGTGAGCTGATACATGCGTATGAAGAGCACCAGCAGCAGTGGGCACAGAAGATGATCAGTTGCTTGCTCGAAGCCAAAGCTGAAGTAGAACTTACTCTAGAACAAGGTCAGATGCAGCTCAGTGATGAGCGGGTCCGCTACTACGATGCACGCTACAGCAGAATCCTTCGCGAAGGGCGGCAGGAACTCCCTGTGCTGGCATCATCAAATATAGTGAAACCAGGCAAAAAGGCACAGCACAAGGTCAAGAATCTTCATGATAGATTGGTGAAGCACAAACACGAAACCATAGCGTTCATTAATGATCTGACAGTGCCGTTCGATAATAATCAGGGGGAGCGGGATATCCGCATGGCCAAAACCCGGCAAAAGATATCGGGGTGTTTTCGCTCACTCAGCGGGGCGGAACACTTCTGTCGGATTCGAGGTTACATTTCCACTGCCAGAAAGCAGCAGCGAAATATCTTTGAGGTTCTATGCGATGCGTTTGAATCCAACGCGTTCGATCCGCGCGCTGGCTAAAAGCTGCTTTCCGGCCTGAGTAGTAACTTGGAAACAACGCATGCAGCCCACGGGACCGTTCATGGATTGCCCCGAGTATTGTCATTGTCGTGTGCATTGATGAGCACCCGACGTGTCAGGGGAAACAGTTCGATGCTATGACGTGCCTTCAATCACCACTATGAAAATTACGAAGGCTGTCCAGTCATAGTCCTTTCTGGAATAAGAGTATGTCAAAAAGTGACACATTGGTGTACCGTATCACAATACATCTGTACCACCCAATGGCTTGGAAAAATGTTTTAATCACGAGCAATCAGGGCATACAGGTTATCGCAAGAGTGCTACTCATCTGATTGAACAGGAGTTGGCCGGCAAAAGCGCTCATTGCGCCTGCCTGGCGATGTTTGCCACGAGATAGAGTTGGTTCGCATAGCAAGGGTATTCACTGGACTGCAATGAACACACCATTGGCATATCAGCGGTGGGCACTGCGTTTACCGATCATTCAGGTACTTTGTATGCAATATCTCTTCCAGTATTCTTACAGCGCTATGCTGCGCAGAAAGAAATTTTAATTCGTTTCCTGCTGCCAGCAGTTGCCGAAGCGGGCAAGCTTGCTGCTCAATAGCGCTGAACGCTTCAGGGCTACACATTTTCCACGATAAACATCTATCATCGAGGCACAACCCTGATCCTGCAAGCTGATGCAAGATAGTGAATGTCAGCTCACCCGGCATGGGTGTCACAATTGCATCACAGAACGTATCCGGATTTTCGTCATTGGCCAATCTCGTTCCGGTCCTCGGTGATCGACAAGTATCATTCGCTGTTTGAGGTACCACTGGTCGCACACGCAAATCTGGCGCTGACGAGCGAAAGTCACAGATGCACACTCTTGGCAAATGCAATATAATACTTGCACTTGATATTGTCTTGAAATTGTTTCATTCGCAATTGAAGTGAACTTTATTATCTTTTTATCGCGTCCGGTAGAGGGTTCCAATAGAATCAACGAGTTGTAATATATTTAGTTGTTCTAACTGATAGAATATACAGTTTATATTGGAGTGGGGTTCATCCAGTGAAACAAATCGAAGTACAATTGACTAATGCGAAAGAAGACAAAATTAATCGATCTATTTAGTGGTGCTGGCGGAATGACGTTGGGCTTCGTCGACGGCAGATATAATGGCAAGTTCGAGAGTGTGTTTGCGATCGATAATGATCGCACTGCTGTTAATACATACAATCAAAATTTCTCCTCATCTGTCGGTCATTGTTCCTGCGAAGACATAGAGCAATGGTTGTTGAGTAACGATGTCCCGATAGCTGACGTTGTAATCGGAGGGCCTCCGTGTCAAGGGTTCAGCCTCCTCAACAAAAACAAGGACGGTGATGCACGACGTGCTCTATGGGAGCCGTACATGGACATCGTGGAAAGATCAGGTGCGTCAGTATTCGTAATGGAAAATGTGCAAGGGCTGTTAAAGAGCCCGGAGTTTGCGAGCATATGCCATCGTGCGCTTAGTATGGGCTTTGAAATACTCAATCCCGCGGTTCTTAACATGGCGAATTATGGTGTCCCCCAGACAAGAAAGCGTGCGATTGCTATTGGTATCAAGACAGGTGATTTTCGTGTCAGTAGTTTGCCTGCTTTCCCTCCGCCCAAAACGCACACATCTGGCGATGTTGAAGCAGACTTACTGCCGTGGATGACAGTAAAGGATGCAATTTGGGACTTACCCAGAAGAACAAAAGGCATAGAAATAAGAACTGCAGATCCTGCTCCTTTAGATCTTCATTTCGGAAGAACGCCAACGGAGACGAGTCGGCAAAGATACAAAGCGGTTCCCCCGGGAGGAAACAGATTTGATTTGCAGAAAAATCGACCGGACATAACACCGAAATGCTGGATTAATAAAGGTTCAGGAGGGACAGATTTATTCGGTCGACTTTGGTGGGACAGGCCGTCTGTGACAATCAGAACTGAGTTCTTTAAGCCAGAGAAAGGCCGATACTTGCACCCAACCGCTAACAGACCCATTACTCACAGAGAAGCTGCCAGACTTATGTCATTTCCCGACAATTTCAAATTCACTGGCACTAAAATAGAAATAGCGCGACAAATTGGAAACGCGGTTCCTCCAACATTTGCTTCAATGCTTGCAAATTATGTGCATTCACTCCTATCCCACCGACGAGTGCTCGAAAAGACTACGGAGCAAGTTTAGTGGCCAGAAGGTCACAACGAGAGTCTCCAGAAGAGTTGCGATATAAGCTGATTGAATTGTTAAAGGACTTCGAATCCAAATTGCAAGCTGGCAATTTACGATCACAAGTTAAAGCCCTGGTGCCAGCCAACCACACATTACGGGATTTAGGTAGTTCGCTGATTACTGTTGATGAGGCCAACTCAGCGCGTGACCGTATTCTTGCCTATCTGCGAGCCTATCCAAAAGTTTTACTACATGGTGATGAGCTGATGGTCGTAGCCGGTATTAGTGAATACGGGCGCCGGATACGTGAATTACGCAAAGAACACGGATGGCCAGTTTTAAGTGGACAGGCACTCAAAGACATGGCAGATGACGACGCAACGTTCAATCTGCCGGATAATGCCAGCTCGATTGGCACCGATTCGTATTTCCTGCTGGAGAATTTGCAAGATAGAGAGGCGGCTTTCCGATGGAATATCGCAAACGAAATTAGAAAGAGTGACCTTTCCGTCAAAGCTAAGCTACTTTCGTACTTCAGAAAGAACGTTGGTAAGCGCGTCACGGGAGAAGAGCTCAAATATCTGGCTAAAGACAGATCAGAGTGGCCACGAAGGGTGCGAGAGCTAAGAACGGAAGAGGGTTGGCCCATTGTAACGAGCAACTCTGGAATGCCGGAATTGGCCGTAGGGGTTTACGTGCTCGAAACGGATCGTCAGGCGGAAGTTCATGATCGAAGGATTCCCGATCCTGTACGCATTTAAGTATTGGAAAGAGATCAATATTCTTGTAGAAACTGCGATTGGAGTCCAGATAGCAGGAGTCAAGCTGATCGGGTTAGAAATTTTCTAGAATTGCATCACATTGAGCATCACGCGCTCGGTGGAGGGAATATTGTCGGCAATTTAATTTGTCTATGTAACGTCTGTCATGACGATGTGCATCGAGGCGGTATCAGTGTTGAGCACCTTTGACGCCACTCCGAGGCTGCTATCAGGCGAAAAGATTCTGGAAAAAATTCCCCCGGTGGTAACTCTGTGGCGATTCAAAGCCCAGTCCCGGGCACCATAAAAATTAACTGACCTGCAGCTTGGAAAGTCTGCGTTTGATAGCCGCGGCTATAGAGGAGAATAATTCGTCGGGAAAATCCTCAGGTAGTGAATCCGCTGTTGCATTTAATGCGGCATCTGTATTCGCCGCGATATCATCAATGATTTCACTAAGAGTCTCAAGAGATATCCCCGATTTTTGACCAGTTTGTATGAAATGCCTGCCGAGAATATTCTCCACATTGTATTGATTAGAACGTCCTACTCGCATCGCCATCTTGAAGTTTTTGTGAGGTATCTGTTTTTTGTCGAAGAGAGGTTGAAGTGACAACACATCGTAGAGTGGCGTCAGTTGAAATCTGCCATTCGTTGACAATGCCAAGCTAAAGTTTTTGGCGTGGCCATCGGTTGCGCCGATTAGCCAGAAAATGAGGTGTGTTTTGAAGAATTCATATCGGTCTTTACCGGGATTATCGCTACCACGCAATATGGCCATGATATCAACAATTCCGGGGCCACCTTCATTTTGATACTTCAGAGTAGGGGGAACGGACAAAGCCTGACAACAGTCTTCCTGAGGCAATCGAATCAAAAGACCGCCGTCAGACCATTTGCGATCGAAACGTTCAATGACTAGTGCTTTTTGACTATTGAATTGAGCCATTTCCACGTGAGCGCATCGAAGGCCGAAAGCCGCCATGAGCTTCATACAAAGGTATTCATTTTCAACGCTCCGCGTTAGATCCATTCCATTGGATAGCTTGCCAATTTGCGGTTTTATGATATGGCTGGTCGGTGTAGTTCCACTGGGCTCAATCCATTGGCCATCTTTATAGAGCAGCGCTGTTTTATCTTGTGCCCCTGCGAGGGAGATTCGAAAGTCATTCTCTGCTCTAATTCCGAGTGGTGTGATATCAAGCTCGCTGAGGATGCGGCAAATGTCATTATCAGCTAGGTCTCTACCAGTGAGTTCAGTCAGTGGTAGTGGGCTTACACCATCAGGGAGAAATTGAAGCGCGCCCACGCAGTCTCTACCTATTTCGTGAAGCAGGCTGAAGGCATCAGAACCGGTGGCACCAACCCTGACAGCTAAGCTTTTGCGTATGGCTTCATTGTCCGGCAGAAAATTTTCGAACACTGCAGCTACTTGTGCACCGATGAATTTATCGTCTCTCAGGGGTAGTGAAATTGAAACAGGAAACGCCGACTGCCAATCAAGCCAGCAATTAACGTAAGTAAATTCGATGGCACCAGATGACTTGCGAATTAATTGTCCTACTTGCCGCGTTTGAAAAAAAATATTGAGTGGCTTGTAGCTGCGTTTTCGGCCCATGCTACTCTTCCAGAAAGGCGGTTGTACCACGGCTTCTGTTTGTGACGATTAGTTCCAGATCAAGTGCTGCACAGAGGTCGAAAACCGTGTCGAGCTTTGCGCCCGTCAGGCCATTTTCCAACTTCGAGATCGTTTCCTGCCAGACGCCACTTTTTACAGCCAACTCTCTTTGGGTCAGACCTTGCTTCTTTCGAGCGCGGCGCAGTGCATGGCCGATATCAGCTGGCGTTCTCGCTAGGTTGTTCATTCGTTGTCTCTGAATCGAAAGAAAATGATATCAAGATCATATAACGGTAGTATGATCTAAAGATCATAAAATTACAATATGATTTGTGAGTCATAGATATTCTGATAAGAATGCCGTGCCGATTCATATCCGACCCCGGGCGCCAGCGTTTATCAAGCACTTATGCAGATATCAGAGTCAGGCGCATATTGTCGCCGAGCAGATAACACAACTGTGTCACAACAGGCTCTACTATCAGGACACTTTCTGTCCATCAAAATAAATAACAATAAAGACATTAGTCAGTTCATGAAAAAAAGGTAATGAAAGTGCGTCAATATCGACGAGAAGGCTGCCGCTAATTTTATTGTCGAAGAAAACACTAAGGTTAAAAACATCATTATGCGCGTAGTCAATCAACTCAAATTTGTTACCGTCGCCGGTGCAACCAGTCTGGTCATGGCCTGTTCAAGCAATCCCAAAGTGGAAGAACCTGCGCCAGCCCCAATCGTGATAGAGAAGGCCGAAGCGCCTGTTGAAATTGTTGAAACTGCTCGAGGACCGAGTCTCACACTTGAAGAAGTGCAGTTTGACTTTGAACAATCGAGTCTTCGTCAGGAGGCTATCGGAATTATTTCAAAAGCTGCAGACTATCTGCGTGAAAATCCTGATCGATATGCATTGGTGGAAGGGCACACTGATACATCCGGCGATTCGTCATTCAATCAGTATTTATCACTTGAGCGATCCAAGTCGATCGAAAGTGCACTCATCGCGGCAGGGATCAGCGAGTACAGAATAAAAACTCGTGGACTGGGTGATACGCGACCCGTTGCTGACAACTCAACGTTATCAGGTCGACAGGCGAACAGACGTGTTGAAATCATATTCAGCGTGATCGGCACACAACTCTGATAAATTGGTGATATCAACTTCAGCGTTGTCGCTTAAGTAAGCGCCATTTTCTGTCAGGGGGTAGCGAAGTATAGGAGCCTGTCCGAGAATAACGATCGAGGCCGAAAGCGGCCTCGCGAGAGTGTGAGATTTTGAGTCAGATTTTTTGTCAATTGAGGTGAATAGATGTTCTATTCGCCGAGATTTACGCGGAAAGCTGGTTGGAGGCAGCCTCGCCAAAATATCGAGCTTTCGGGGGGGCGCCTCCGGTACGATCAGCTTATTCTCGGACAGGCTAGGTTATCCTCCTGACTCGAAGGGGCATATCGTTCGGGTAAATCGCTTTTAACAACTGACAGGCACGTTAGTGTCAATAGATCCTTTATAACGCTTTGCCTGGTCGTAGATTGAGAACATACTGGTACACCATGCAGCATGAAAGCTATAAAACGTTAAGGCGGGCGCGCGTACTCTGGTACGTCAAATTAAGTTGTCAATGACAGACAGCCGGTTAGTCGTGTTCAATGAAAAGTGGCTAACCTTGAGAGCGCGTCCCGCACTCACTCACGGTTCGTGAAATAATACACGATGCTTTTCGGTTGTTCCTGCGCCTGTTCATCAAGGACAGACCCGGGCGAAACGCTCGCTAGTCAACCGACGAACAACGCTGCAGAAACGATCGAAAGGTATACTTCATTGTTTCACGATCCCTTGGATATATTTTTCTGCCAATGCCAGAAAACAACGTAATTGATCCCAATTCAAACTTACAAAATCCTGACATCAGATTGCTGTCCGAGCACCGGTTCCTATAAATAACTTCTGGTGACGACCAAGTCGATAAAAACTACATTGTGTATAGTTGCTATAGCCGTGTGCATAATTTAAACGTATTGAAATATATGCAACACTGGTCTATTTATTAAGTTATACAATCCATCACACCAGGAAACAATGACCATGATGTTTAGAAAATTCGCTATAGGCGCCTGTATCGCCGGGTTGCTGACATTCGTACCGGGTGCCTTTGCCGAAGACGGAGTTCATGACAAAGCCATTGAGGCCCGCCAGGCCATGTTCCAGCTATACGGTTTTAACTTTGGCATTCTGGGCGCTATGGCTAAAGAAAAAATGCCCTATGACGCCGCCATCGCCACCGAAGCTGCCAATAATCTTAGCGCTGCCGCCAATATGGGTCAGAGTCAACTTTGGCCACAAGGTTCTGATGACGCTACTAAAGGAAACGCCCCTAATCGTGCTCTACCTGTCATATGGGCGTCCCTCCCGGACGTTACTGAAAAAGCCGATGCGTTAAAAACCTCCGTTGCAGCACTGGTTCCCGTAGCGGGCAACGGGCTGGATGCGTTGCAGGGTGCCATGGGTGATGTGGGCGGTTCATGCAAAGGCTGTCATGATGACTACCGGGCAAAGAAAAAGTAGCCATCCATACGCCCAGGCAGCTGCGTTGTGCGTCAGTTGAATAGTTTTTTATTCGCCGCTTCTCTCGTCTTTCTGAGTCTCGCTGAGCGAGCGTATGTGTAAATTTAATTATGGCGCGAACCCTAAGGTTCCAGTTCGCGCCAACTAACACGACCATTTCGTGTGCTGGCGTTTAGTATTATACTCGTGGCCCCTGTGTCAGCACCATTATTAGTAATAATCCGGTCTTCGTTATATGCTGTAGCAATGGTAACAGCCGCCAAAGGATTGCTAATCCCCCTTACGCCCAGGATTTTTTCGGCTGACTCGAAACTACCATTATCGTTTAGATCTATAGACGGTGGCACCATGGCACCAGAGGCTGCGTCCAGGATCATCAGCCAGCCGAGCTGATCAGGTGAACATTCGCTGCCTGTCGGAATATGAGTCGAGACAATTAACCTGCCGTCTCGCAGTACAGGCTTGGCGATAATCTGCTCACCTTCCGGATCGCCTGTATTGAGTTTCAGATTCATATACCAACCGTAATTAGTATCCCAGTCAATCGTTTTTGCAGAACCTTTGCGGACAAACATGCTGGTATCGTCGTTCCCATCGCCATTCGTATCGAAACCCACGGACGCTTCCGATATGATTTCCTGTTCGACCATGTTGCGGGCGTATTCTGCCGTATCCATACCAGAGTCTGCAAACGGGTCTTTGTCCCACACGGCTACAAGGCGGTTCAATGCTGTCGAGTTCTGGTGATCAGAGGGTTCCAGGTATTTTCCGGTTCCGGTATAAACTATAACGCCTTCACCGGTAGGGTGGCTACCTACAGCGAGCTGAGAGCTTATCGAACGGCTCTTTAACGCTTCATCAGTTATCGTCATGATGCTATCGCCGACGCGTGACCAATTATCAGGATTAGTACTGCTCACATCGTACTTAGTCAGCTCACCCGCTAAATCACCGGTATAAATAACATCGACAATATTGTCACCATCCAGATCAACGGTTGTAGGCGCATTTACTCCATTTGGTATAGCTGTACTCCCGGCGTTTGTGAACATCTTTTTGATAAGGACGCCGCTTTCAAGGTCAACGATGAAAATAGCGCCTTTGCCACTGCTGGATGTAGCGCCATCAGGTTCGGTGGCGTTATAGCCGTTACCAAAAACCGCCGCCCATTTGCCGTTGTGCATACGCACAATCATCGGACTGGTAAAGGTATATCCCAAGTCTTCATCATCTTTGTCAGTGAATTCCCACATCACAGTATCGTCAGCGGTATCCTCTGATACAGAACTCACGGAGGTGACATCAAGTGCGAAAATTCCTTGTCCACCGCGGCCCAATCCACTGACTAGCACGGTAGCCCAGTTACCGTTTATGATGGCATCGCCTATGGTGGGCGTGGCATTAACGTAGTATTTGTGACGATAAGCAGAACTTGTCAGTTCGGGTAATTCGGTATAAACACTGGATGGCACGTAGGCAAATAGTTCTGATCCATTACCTGCTGACCAAGCCCCGGATTCATATTCGCCAGCATTGAATGCGTGTAGCATGCCGTCATTGGCTCCTACATACACCACGCGCTGCCTGTTAGCTTGCGCTTTTCCGAAAGTTGAGTACGGCGTGTCGGTTTCGGGTGCTCCAATGCCCCAATCGTCAGGATAGAAGTACACAGGTGGCCCAACCAATTGGGGCTTGGAGTTAATAATGTCACCCATGGGTTTTTCCCGCTCACGGTATCCGTCTACCGCATTGCCACGTAAGTAGTTCATACGAGTAGCCCCCTGCAGATCAAGCTCATCCGTTATCGGATCGCGCGATAAGGCGTCAACTTGAACAGGATCCAGCTCGGAGTTGGTGATATTGTTTGAATCTGCAGGCCAGCGAAATGCAATGCCGGTCTTGGTGCTTGGCTTGTAAGTTAAAATATTGCGCGTATCGGCATTGATTTTAAGTGTTAAAGGCGCGTTAACATCCCAGTCAGCAGCGTCTGCAATGACGCCGTCTTCGTCAATAGCGCGCGACGTAAGCTCACCGTACCATTTGCCCGATCGGAAACTGGCTTCATAGATACGCGCACCGTTACTTAACGAGCCACCGGATACGCCCACTGCGCTTGCTGAGGCATTGGCTTCGCTGATAGCATTAAACGTATTGCGCAGCGTCTTTGCTATCTTACTGGGGTCGGTTACCTTAAAGTAGTTGTCAGGCTCGCCATCTTCGTTGCTGTCCCACTCAAGTTTTTGCGGTATGCTGTCCTCGTTGATATCATCAAATCCCCCCCACTTGGCGGCGTACCACAATGGTGATTTAAGCGCTTTTGCTGTGGGTGTTGTCGAGGGTGTAAATCTTATGGTGCTTGTCAGTGGCAAGCTGGTTCCATCATTCCAGGAACTACCGGGAGTAGCACCAGGTGGAACATCGAGCTCATAATCAACATCACTGCCGGGACTGGTATCGGCATCGCGAACTACAAGATATACGCCATCTGCGGTGGTACCTGAAACGGTATATCCAAGATGTTGCTGAAAGCAACCGGAGGCACTCACACTGGTGACAGTAAAATCTACCTTATCATCCACAACTGCATATTCATATCTGATTAATGCATCCAGGTCATTATCAGCTCCTTGCTCCATATCTTCAAAGGAGACTCTAAAACTGCCGCTGGTATTGGTAATCTCCTCTACGGTGAAGTTGACTATGGAGTTCGATGGCTTGTAATTTGGAAAGGTATTACTTCCACAGCCTCTAACAGACTTGCCGAAAGGTGCAAAGGAGATATCAGCATCATCCACTTTAATATCGATAGTGGGTACTTGACTACCCAAGGCTAGCGTGAAGTTGCCAACATTTTGCTTGCCAGCGATAGTTGGCTGCAGATCTGTCTGATGGCCAAAGTAGGAGACGCTGGGGGCGTAATAGCTACCCTGGCGATGAGGTGCCTCAGGTGATATTCCCCGGATAGTCTTAAAGGTAGTGACATTCTTGGGTGTAGGGGCAGAGTTGGCATTATCACCAGATTGACCAATAAATTTAAAACCCGGCAATTCATCTTCATTGAGAGAAATTATATCTGCAACAGCGCCAACATCAAGGCCCAGTAATTGACTATCAGTGAAGTTGTTAAAGTAGCTGCCTGGCAACTGATCACCATCGAATGACGGACTGGGGTCGCTGATGACGAGCTGATATGCAGAGGAACATTGCGAATAGGGCTGATTGTCAGAGTAGGGGTTATCCCAGGTTGCAGCTTCCAGACCCAAATCCTCGTCCATGTTTTTATTACTATTCTCGATGGCTACAAACATGGGTGTGGGTGCCTGGTATCCTGCCATGTAGCGCATCCCTTCGTACATCATCTCCGCCACCGGATTTCCCCATGCCCGGCACTCGCCATTCCTGAATGTTCTATCAGTTATCCATCCACAATCTGTTTGAACGGTTTGACTTACGTATTCATTGGGAATCTGTAATGCATCGAGGGTGTGGATTATGCCTTTTGTGTTAACTTTGAATCTACCCGTCGTTTTATTTACCTCGTCCCGGGCAAACGAGCTCATGGTTTTTCTCAAGATACCGCCGCGCAAATTGTTCTGATAGCTGCCAGTCAAAAGGCCGAAATACATCTGATCGTTTTCACCATACTCGTGAAGTATGCCAACGGGTTTGTATTTGCCATTGGGATAAATCTTACACGCCGGTTCCAGAAAGTCCTCATTGCAAACTTCAACGTCCAGAATAAAATCGAAGTCCGCATCGCCGTCGCCCTGTACCCGTTCCTTGTCCACCCAGTGCCAGATCCGATCGGCCCGGTTTTGCCGAATTCGCAAATATGGCACATCATCTTTGCCAACTATGTTGTTGGTTGCTATATGATGTCGCATACCAGCGGTAGGCAGATTCAAGGAGCTTACCTCGCGAATATCAAAACCATCAACTGCCACTGACGTGTATTCAGAACCCCAGGTATGATTTTCCCAGGGTACAAAGGCCCGGCGTAGCACGGTACGTTGAACTGAATCGATGATACGCCTGCCGCCGTACAATGCACGCAACATAACGTCCATTCTGGTCATGGTTATGTAGTTGAGATAGTCCCCACTCCAGCTCGCGTCATCGACCAGACATTTCTTATCAACTGCGCGACTGGTCACTTTAAACCGGGTATTGAAATACTCGTAGCAGAAAGTAGATTCAAAATAGCCGTAGTAGTCGATGGTATCGGGCTTGTAGCGAATATCCAGCTCACCATCGCCGTCAATATCTTCGTAGGTAGGGTAAGCCTCAAAGAAAAGCTTGTTATCCCTTTCAACAACTAGCTGAACCAGTGCAGTTTTGCTGCCATCAATGAACAAGGGTGAATCCAGCAAATTCAGCAGTGCGGCGTGGACGCTATTACCCGAGACAACCATTCCCAGGATAGTCATCAGTTTTAACGCATTTTTGACTGAATAAAGTTGCATTGTGCTTGCTGTGACTCGTGTTTTCTCCAGTGAATGTAGCGACATGTAAGATCAATAACTTAAGTTTGCAAGGGTATGGCTGATCTAGCACTGCTCAAATAGCATTCAACTCGACCAGGTTTCAGTCGATATCTTTGCAGTAAGGCAGAGTCTTTGACCTACAGAACGCGAATACGATCTGCATGAGAGTTGAACATTACATAACCAGACGCTCAGGACTGAAGCTTGACTGTGGTTCTGGTTTCTCATTGCTGGAATTGATCATGGTTATTTCGATCGCCGCCATATTGGTGGTTATGGCTGCCCCGTCAATGGCAAGATTTTTTGATCGGGAAAAAATTGCTTCCCTATCCGATGAGTTCAGATCAACTGTCGCTTTGGTTCGTAGTATTGCCATCAAATCCGGCGTCCCGGTAGTGCTGTGCGCCAGCGATAATGGCACTGCATGTGGCGGCCAGTGGAGTAAAGGCTGGTATGCGTTTAGAGACGACGACGGTGATTCGACCTTTGATGCAACGGAGCCTGTTGTGCTAAGAAATAAGTCAGATTCGGCAGCAACACAATTGTCTGTCAAGGCGCCAACAGGTGCAGATATCGGGTTTATCAGTTTTAACTATCGAGGCTCTCCCGGCACCACAGTTTCAGTATCAGTGAGCCGGGGTGAACAGGACTATGCGATGAACATTACCCCATTTGGCAAGCTTCGGCCTGATGACTAGCCCTCGCTACCAGCAAAGCCTGCGGCCTCTACAGCAGGGTGTAGGCCTGATCGAAGTCATGATAGCCCTTGTGCTGATCGTACTTACGTCCATGGCGGTAGGTAATCTGCAAGTAAGTAGCATGGTCAGCGCAAAGGCCTCATCAGAGCATTTTGCGCTGGATCAACTGAGTAGCGAAATGCTGGAAACACTTAGAGCTCAGAAGAGTGATGCACGATCTGGCCTGTTCGATTTTGATGGTGCAGCCCAAATAGCAGATTCACCAGCGGAACCTGTTACGGTGATGCCAGCAGTAGCTTCGTGGAACTCGCGATTAAAAGCGGCAATTCCGACAGGTATAGGCTCCATTAGCTGTGAGTCGAACTTTTGCAGTGTGTCCATCAGTTGGCTTGAAGAGATTGATGGGTCTATGCATCGCCAGTCCTATCAGACAAGGACACCGCTGTGAACGGTAAGCTTGCACCGTACAGGGGATTTACGTTAATCGAGCTAATGATATCTCTGGTTATTGGCATCATCGTTATCAGTGCAGGCTTTTCGCTGTATTTGAAAAGCACGGCGAGTCGTAGCCTCATTCAGGCCGAAGTTCTTATGCAAGAGAACAGCTACTTTATTAACCAGACGTTGCGACAGCTTCTTAATCAGGCTGGCTACCGACCCTTGACGTTTTCATCGTCAACAACGCTTGCGTTACCTATAGAGTCACACGAAGAGTGGTTTCCCGAAATAGCAGGTAGTTTTGGACGCGGAGAGTTTGTTGATGCCGTGACCAACGGCCTTGCCATAAGATTTGCAGGTTCATCGGGACCGGATAATACCGCTGATGGCACCATGGTCAATTGTCAAGGTGAGGCTATTGCTAGCGATGAGATAGCCGATATTACATTTACGGTTGCTGGCAATGCGCTGACCTGCACTTCAGGGTCGGAATCGGTTGAACTGCTGAGTGAGAAAGATGGTGTTCTTGTTGAAAGAATTGCTGTGTTATGGGGTATTGATACCGATAACGACAACAGCGTCGATGTGTATCAAGCTGCAACAGGGACTTCCGAGTCTAACGAAGATGTTCTGGCTGTGCAGGTTTTGCTGTTGCTAAGCAGTAAACAAGAGGTCAAACGCTCCGGCTCATCGTATGTGTTCAATGGTGAGAATCTTACCTCGTCAGATAAGAGAATAAGAAGACAAATGACCACAAGCGTACAGATTAAAAACTAAAGGATGCCCTCCTGATGACACCCTATAGCGATGAATCAAAACAAGGTGGTTTCGCACTTTTCGCCACTCTGATCATCATCATTATCGTAGGAATAATAGCCGTCTCCAGCCTGCGTACGACCGAACTGACTGAGGCACTAGCTGGCAATTCGATCCAGAGAAGCCGAGCTATGCAGGGCGCAGAAGGTGGCTTGATCGAAGCGGAAAGAGACGCATCATCTACGGCTAAAAAACGCATTTTTGCATCCTCAGTAGCATCTGATGGCTTTTTTATCAAAGATTCAGTAACCAGCAAATGGTGGCGCACACCAGATTTTGAGGGTGCAAAGTCAGTTGACAATTCCAGGTACCCCGGGGTTAGCACAGCGCCTGTCTATGTTGTCGAGGAGATTGGGACATACGAGTCCGATGGCGGCAATGGCATCGTCAATCTGGATAGGGGAGGCCAGGGGTATGGTCGTCTAAGTGCAGAGGGACGGCAGTTGGTGTTATATCGTATGCAATCAAGGGGGGTAGGGAGCACTCCTGATGCTCAGGCCATTGTCGAATCCTTATTCATTCAGAGTCAATAGGCTATGGAGAATTCCAAAGGATTGACCTTGATAGAGCTGCTTATTGCAGTTGCCATAATCGGTATTCTAGCCTCACTTGCATTGCCTGGTTATCAACAATACATACAAGGCGTACGACGTGATGATGCACGGCATCTACTGTTGATGAATGCGCAAAGGCTTCAGCGCTGCTTCACTCTGGAGGGTGTGTATAACGGGGATTGTGTAACGCGAGTTACATCCAATGACGGTTACTATTCAATGACAAGCGAGAAAACAGCGAATACATTTGAACTAACAGCCACACCCGTCGCCGGAACCAGCCAGGCAAAAGATACGAAATGCACACAATTTACCTACGACAACACGGGTTTACGCGCGGCAACAGGTACAGATTCTGATCGTTGCTGGTAAGTCTGCATACCTTGTGTGACAGCCCTTAAGTATGTTACGTTCCGTCGTGAAAACTCACCGGTACAACGCACTGAAAATCTCTGACCAATCGCAGCTTGATCAGAATCGGGCTGTAAGTCCGCAGCTGCGAAAGATTATTCGTCATCGAATTATTTGCGATGATCTCAAGCCCGGTAACAGCATTTCAGAAACGGGGCTTGCGAAAAACTATAATGTCAGTCGGCAGCCTGTCCGTGAAGCCTTGATTCCACTGGTGGGCGAAGGCCTTATAGAAATTCGCCCGCAGCGCGGTACTTTCGTAAAACGCATCAATCTGGCATCGCTGCTAAACGGTAGATTTATCCGGGAAGCTGTAGAAGCTGATATGGTCAGAATGATTGCGCAGAGCCCGGATATTTCCCTGATCACGGAGCTTCGTTTGCAGTTGCAGGAGCAGCGTCAATGCCCTGCCGGGTCTATTGAGAAGTTTATTCGACTTGATGAAAAATTTCATAAAACGCTGTCAGATGCTGCCGGTATGCTAAAGGTCTGGGACTTTCTTGATGTCACTCGATCAAAAACTGATCGGGTGAGGTTTATTGCGGCGGATGAGTATCCCATGCAAACTCTTATAGAGCAGCATCAACAGATCGTAGATAGTATTGATGAGGCAAAGCCTGAACAGGCACAATCGTCCATGCGAAATCACCTGCGTGACATATTGGCTACACTTCCTCGGATACTCAAGCTATATCCGGAGTATTTTGACGATGCAAAAATACTGGGTGAAGCCTACTCAGTGGAAGAACCCCGGGAGCCTGCGCGCTAGAAAACCATTTCAGGCACATCACCCGGGGCCAGCAATTCGCCTTCAGTCAGTTTTTTGATTTCATCTACGCTGACACCTGGTGCACGCTCTCTAAGTATAAATTTTCCATCCTCGATGTCCATCAAGGCCAGATCGGTAAGCACGCGTTTGATGCAACCCTTGCCTGTCAATGGTAATGTACATTCGCCAAGTAATTTTGATTGGCCTGTCTTGGAGGCATGCGTCATGGTCACAATTATGTTGTCAGCACCTGCCACAAGATCCATGGCGCCGCCCATTCCCTTGATGAGTTTTCCAGGAATCATGTATGAGGCAATATTACCCTGACAATCCACCTCGAAAGCACCCAGTACAGTCAGATCGACATGCCCTCCACGAATCATGGCGAATGATTCGGCAGAGGAGAATAATGAAGCCCCGTCAATCATGGTGACAGTCTGCTTGCCTGCATTGATAAGATCAGGATCTACATCTGCCTCTAATGGAAATTGCCCCATGCCGAGTAAGCCGTTTTCTGACTGAAGCATTACCTGCATACCGGTTGGGATGTAGTTTGCCGCCAGAGTGGGGATGCCAATGCCAAGATTGACGTAATAGCCGTCACGAAATTCCTGAGCGACACGTTGTGCGAGTTGTTCGCGGGTCAAAGCCATGTCAAATTCTCCTTATGCCGCGCGCACGGTACGTTGTTCGATGGGTTTATCGAACGTACCTTTTATGAGTCGATTTACGTAGATGCCGGGCAGATGAATTTCGTCAGGGTCCAGTTGTCCGACCTCCACGATTTCCTCTACTTCTACTACGGCTATTTTACCTGCGGTAATGGCTACAGGGTTAAAGTTACGTGCTGTTTTTCTAAACATCAGATTACCGAATTTGTCTGCTTTCCAGGCTTTTGCAATAGCAAAGTCACCTTGCAAGGCTTCCTCCAGAATGTAATGCCGACCATTGAATTCCCGTACCTCTTTTCCATCGCCGACCTCAGTGCCATAACCGGTTGCGGTAAAAAATGCCGGTATACCTGCACCTCCTGCGCGCATTTTCTCGGCCAGGGTGCCTTGTGGTGTAAGTTCTACTTCCAATTCACCGCTCATCATCTGCGCTTCAAACAAGGCATTCTCACCGACATAGGAGGCAATCATTTTTCTGATTTGCTTGTCTTCGAGTAAAATTCCCAGTCCATTGCCATCGGTGCCCGCATTATTCGATGCGATGGTCAGGCCTTTTGTGCCTTTTCGCTTGATTTCCCTAATCAGGTTTTCCGGGATGCCACACAGACCAAACCCCCCGGCAATGACCGTCATATTGTCTTCAAGGCCTTGCAGTGCCTCCTCGTAGCTTGATACCACCTTGTCAAATCCGGACACGTTCACCTCTCAGAATGTAATAAACACCGACTTCACCCATTGTATTTTTTAATTGATTAATAATCCAGATTATATTTGTCCATTATGCTTCGCGCTGCAAAAATTCATGCCAACGATTGAATCTCTTACTCAAGCCCCTTCACTACTGAATCTGCTGATAATGGCCGCTATTTTTGTCGGCATGTCCAAGGGAGGGCTGCCGGGCATAGGCATGTTGGCGGTGCCTGTACTCTCACTGGTCATGTCACCCATCAACGCCGCCGTTCTTTTATTGCCCATCTTTGTGCTTTCGGACACGGTCGCGGTATGGCTTTATCGTCGGCAATTCAGTGCTGAAAATCTTAAAGTCCTGATACCGGCAGGATGTATGGGCGTTGGAATAGGATGGCTCACCGCGTCGCTAGTCCCTGACAAGATAGTGTCTTTACTGATTGGCATCATGGGAGTGGCATTCTGCCTGAATACATGGTTCCGGCGAAAGCATCTCGATAACCCGGAAAATCCCACGCTATCACGCGGACTTTTCTGGGGTACGCTGTCGGGGTTTACAAGTTTTGTGTCGCATGCCGGGTCGCCGCCTTATCAGATCTACGTGCTACCGCAAAAACTGCCGAAGATGGTATTCGCCGGAACCACAACCATCGTCTTTGCCGCTATCAACCTAGTAAAAATAGTGCCCTACACAGCGCTGCATCCCTACTCGCAGCAGACGCTAGCAGTGGCAGCCATCCTGTTACCAGCAGCACTTGCCGGCACGGTTGTCGGACGAGTGATGACCAGGTGGTTGCCAGAGACGATATTTTTTCTGGCTGTACAAATCGCCCTGTTTGTTATCTGCATGCAACTGATTGTAAATTCAATAGACGCAGGGCTCACCTACTGACAGGCAATGATGCTCAAAAGCGCTGTTACAGCGTTGTTTTGGGTATTGTCCTCTACCGGACCAAAACACTCACCTGCATTGATGGAGACATCATTCTGCCCGGCAGAGGTGTCATCATTAGCGATAAGACTTGCCTCTAAAGGTCCTCCACTAGAGAGTAATGTGCTGCCGTTATCCTGCGGCACCAGAACACTGTTGGCTGGCACTGACACCGATGCCGATGCGGTATATTCAGGGCCGAACTCCTCCAGAATCTGTGCAAGGTTGTTCAGCATGAGGTTGGCATTCAACGCGCCATCAAGTGTAATGGCTCTGGTATCCTGATTCACAGATATACCGAATTTGGCAAGTGTCAGATTGACCGATTCAATGGAATTGACGGTGACGGTCAAGGGAACATTGCCAATACCGATATTGCTTACCCGTAGAGCCGGTGCATTTTCATTAAACGAAAGCTCAGCACTTAAACCGCCCAGATTAATGACTGTCGTTGACATATCAGCCTGGTCTTCTCCGCCGGCTTGCGCTACAACTTGCAACGCACCCCAATCGACCTCTGAAGAGACATTCCCCGTTGATTCATCGAAGGCTACGCTAAATATGGTGGACGGTTCCAGACTTATACCGGGCTGTTCACCAAATTGTCCAAAGCTCAGAGCTTCGGTAACGGTCAGGGACAAGGACCCCGCGCTTTTCGCAGGCTCATCACTGAGTACAGTGGCAGATAGACGAATTGCCCCTGACATGCTCAACATGCTTTGAGCTACGGTACCATCGAGTTCTTTAGCTCGCGCTATTACCAGCTGCAAGCCATCCAGCCTGGCCTCGTAACTGGCGCCCATGGGTGAATAGCTAACCAACAGTACCGGTGTATTTTGAAAAAGATAGGTGATGATGCCCGAAGTGTCTGAACGGGCATCCACTTGCACCGTCAGATCAGCGGCCAACTGCTGACATACAGACTGATCGTCGTTCATGCCATCTGCCAGCGGTATCTCATCACTACAAAGCGTTTGATCATCAGGATCTATGGTCATGATGTTGCCTTGTCTGCTGATTTTTGCTCCAGGATCGTCAATACCCAAAGAATTGAACACGAAGCTATTGCTGTTAACATTTAATGAATCAATTGCTGCCGTATCACCTGCAGCGTCAACAGATGCATCGTCATCTGACATGTTGACCAGAGCAATGTCTGCCATGTTGCTCAAATTATCCAGGTTAAAGCCTAGTCCGGCACTGGCGCTGCTTGCCGCTGTCCGTCGTAGTTGATCGTCGTTGAGCGCTGATGCGTCGTTACCTTCGGTCCCGCCAATAATCACGGCATCATCCGAAGATTGCGGTGTTGAATTGTCACCACCGCCACTACCGCCGCCGCAAGCACTGGCAGTTAACAGTGTAACAGCTGCCAGGGATGCGTATTTCAAATGTCTCGGCATGAACTTTGTTTGAACTGTGTTCACGGCGTACGATGTAATTTTCACTTGGGGTTCTAGCTTCATGTCCGGATTGCCCTTTGACTGGTTAGTTGGTTGTGATTCTCGCATGGAAACCCTTTTACCCATACAGATTCCCTGGCCGCTGTCGGCAGTATATCTGAACTCCCTTGTGATTTTTTAATAAGGGAATATAATCCCAAAAAATTATCTAGAAGGCAAATATGCTTATCAAACGAATTATCTTGGCGGCGTGTTGTGTCATTGTCGAGATGTCAATGACAGCCCCCGTTGCCAATGCCTGCGGTGGTTTCTTCTGCACCACGGCACCCATTAACCAGGCTGCCGAGCAAATTGTATTTCGGCAGGAGGGCTCACAGGTTACGGCCATGGTTCGCATCCTGTATGCCGGTGATGCAGAAGATTTCAGCTGGGTGGTTCCGGTCCCCAACACACCAGAGATCTCACTCGGTGCAAACGTTACATTCGATGAGCTTGATTTTGCTTCCCGACCACAATTCGCGCTAGAGACAGAAGGGGAACTCTGTTTTAAAGACGAACCCGCGCCGCAACCTGCTTTCTCTCCCGAAACTGATGAGAGCACAGACGGTGGTGATGGTGTAACGATTGAAGAGGAGCTTTCGGTCGGGCCTTTTGATATTGATATAGTTAGCAGTGATAACGCCGACGACATGTCGATATGGTTGCAGGATAACGGCTATTTGCTGGATGACCGTGGTCGTGAATTGATAGAACCCTACGTGCTGATGAATATGAAATTCGTTGCACTAAAGCTTAAAAGTGGTGAGTCCAGCGGTAGCATCCAGCCACTTATCATGAGTTATGAAAGTGAAAAGCCCATGATACCCATCCGCCTGACGGCGGTGGCTGCTGAGGATGATATGGGTGTTCTTGTGTGGATAGTTAACGATGCAAGAGCGATTCCTGAAAACTATGAGCATGTCACGCCCAACTACACCATGCTGGATTGGTATTCGGGGACGAGCAATGCCTATATCAGTTATCAGAGCCTGATAACGGATGCTATGGACGAGTCTGGTGGGCAGGGATTTGCAACAGATTACGCAGGTAGTATCACGGAGCAGATAAGTAATCGGCTAACCGATGAGAGTGTCATAAAGAACAATCTTGCACAGCTGGATGCTATCGGGAACGATGCCGAATATTTAGTGAATAGTTTGTTTACTACCATTGATCCGCCGGGAGCGCTTGCCAGCATGCAAATCATTCTGCCACTACCCGATGGGCTGACCACTAATACCTACTTTGATAGCGCTGAACTGTCATCAATATTTACAGCGGATGAGCTGCAACAAGCACGCATCAAGGTTCGTGCATCTATTGTTGAAAGAGAACTTGAGCCAATTGCCGACGCAACCAAGCTTCTGCCACAGGATGCCTATATGACGCGTCTGTACACCACGCTATCTGCGGCTGAGATGACACTTGACCCTACATTCAACTACAACGCTAACATGCCTGAACAGCCCCTGTTGAGACGGGCAAAACTCAACGCAAGTTGCGACAACGAAGTATCAAACTGGATTCTGACTCTGGGTGCAGGCACCGGCCGCGAAGGTGAAGAGGTGTTGAACGTCAGTGGCCAGCCAATTCCTTTTACGGGCTCAATTCCCCAGCCGGTGAATGATCAGCCTGCAGCGTTTCTGCGTGAACGCACATCGGCAGATGCAGCGCCTGAGCTGCTGTTTCAGGCTGTTTCCTCAACGCTTGAAATATCAGCCAATGGCGATGTGGAAGGTGGCGTGATGAACGTGAATGGCAATGGCGATAATGGGAATAGTGATAACGGGAATAGTGATAGTGGGAATATCGATAGTAGCAGCGATGGTTTTTTGGGCTCCGCAGGAATCTTCTGGGTATTATCAGGTGTCATAATGGTGTTTTTGCGAACAGGTGGGATGCAAGTTTCGAACAGAGAAGAGGACAGCTGATTCAAGGTTTTCACTGGACTGAATAGTTCCTGCCTATATCAGATTCAACGCAGCGATTTGTTGGAATAGGCCCTCGCTCGTAGGAGCTATTCAGGCTGGCGAATTGACAACTCAGCCAACGCCATTTTGCTCATCCTTCTCATATAGTCATGTATTTTCACATGCCCCGGCATCCAGCCCGCAAGAAAGCGATGAAAATCGGCCCAGGCCATGACGTATAAATCACGCCATTCATCCTCTACAGCCTGACGTAGCTGCGCCGGAATATAGATTGCCAATTCCGCAAAATATACATCCAGCAGAGCATCGGCATATTGCTCGCATTCTGCATCATTCAGAGCACTGCTTAAAAAATACATGACATCACGTGTTCCGCACCCGCGTCCGACGTACTGAAAATCTACCATGGCAACCTCATTGCTATCGGGTGAGAAACAGAAGTTTGCCACTTTCGCATCACCGTGTACCAGAGTCTGGAAGTTGACGTTGTTCAATGTCTCATCAAGCTGAACAGCAGCACTCTTGAGTGCTCCGGATGGCATTGCAGCAAATTCATCCTGACGAGTTTGAAGATACCAGTAAGTTCCTGTATCCCAGAGTCCTTCGCATGAGGACTGTAAATGATGCGCATGAAACCTTGCCAACCATCGCAAACAAGGCTTACAGCTCTGCATACTCAGTCTGCTTTGCCGCACAGGAAACTGCAGATCAAGATCTTCAAGAATCAGCCAGCTTTGATTATCGCCTTGGTGATTGCTTTGATCTTCTGAGACAAAACTGCCTAACAAGGCAGGTAGCGAACAAATTTCTCTTACCGCTTTTGCATAATGACGATACCAGTGCGCTTCAACGCGATACGATTCCAGCTTGCGTTGAACTGATACGTCAGAGTCCCAACCGCGTGGGTGCTGTGCTTTTACAGGCGGCTTACTATGTTTTACGATGACTGATAATTTTTCGTGGCGCGCCGCATCGTCGATCTTGAGCTGCAGCCTGACTATCTGACCATAGCCACTCCACAGGTTCTGTACCGGTTGCGAATTACTTATAGAAGACGCACCGGTACACTCGAGAACTTGTTCAAGAAGCTGCCTGGGGTAGTGCTGCTCTTTAGTCAAGCTTTTTCCAGACACTAAGTTCAGCAATGGTATGCTGATGCTTTCGTCGCGTCTCGCGGATTACAAATGGCACATCAATCGGCGCCTGATGCTGAGAAAACTCAGGCTGTAGCGCTTTTGCAATACCCTCAAAGCTTGTAAAATTCTCACCGGTTTCAGCCTTGAAGCCACCCAACCATTTATCTTTCTCGGTAAATTCTTCCAGCCAGGTATAAGGGGAGGTAATGACTAAAAATCCGCCGGGATTAATTCGCCCTTTAATTAATTCGAGAAATACGCCTGGATCATACAGCCGATCAATAAGGTTACCTGCGAAAACCAGATCGTAAGCGGTAAACTTCTCTGGCAGATTGCAGGCATCTCCTTGCATGAATGCTACTTTGTCTTTTAGATCAACATAGCCCAGTTGTTCCAGAGACACCTCTTTATAGGAAACGATGTCCCCTTCATCGTGCACCGCATATCGCTGAATACCTGTGCTTTGCAGTTGCGAAGGCGCTTGAATCAAACGCGCTGAGAAGTCCAGCGCGTCGACATGTTCAAAGTGTCTTGCAAGTTCAAAGCTTGATCGCCCGGTGGCGCATCCCAGATCAAGTGCTTTGCCGCGATTAACATTGACAGCAGCTTCAATGCTGTGAGTAATACAGGCGACTGGAAAATTGGGTACACCAAAATACTCGTCACCGTAGTGAAACTCGATGTATTGCGACACTGCCTCGTCCATCTCGTAGATGTTCATTTTGATCTCTGGTATCGGGCCCGCTTCAACGTAACGCATGCCGGAATGTTGATAGAAGTGACGCCTGAAGGCATAACGCGAATCCTTGATGGCATAGTTACCAGTGGATATCCAGCATCCGCCTTTAAATATATTGTGTTGCCCATCGAATGTTGGTGTTGAAAAATCGTCATAGGCTGGATGCACCTCATAGCCTGCCAGACCGTCGATAGGTGTTTCGGTCCACTGCCACACATTGCCAACGATGTCGAAGAAGCCACCGTCGCACTCATGCCTGTTAACGGGGCATGATGACATATCGTATTCGAGGTTGATATTGCCCGGCGCGTTCTTCCAGAAGGGCTGGTCTGTATTAACATTCTCCCGAAGTCTCAACCACTCCGCCTCGGTAGGGAGACGTAAGGATTTGCCGGTCTTTACTGATTTCCACTCGCAAAATGCTTTGGATTCAAGATAAGTCAGATCTACAGGCCAGTCCCAGGGCATGTCTATTTCTTCAAGCATTGTTCGATATAAATAACGACCAGCGTCCCGCCTCCAGAAAACAGGCATTTGCGCTTTTCGGTATTGTATCCAACCCCATCCCTCATCGGTCCAGTATTTTCTGGTGGTATATCCCTCATCCTCCATGAACTGCAAGTATTCACCATTACTGACGAGAAATTTACTGGCGTTATAGTCCTCGACCTGATGAATTTGTTTACCGTATTCTACATCCCACCCATATAGTGCGTTATCACGCGATTTACCGATGGTGACTGTGCCGCCTGCTACAGGTAGCAGTTCGTTAACAGGAGCTGTGCCTGTATCCTGACAGATATTACCCCAGAGCGTATGTTTGCGAACACAATGCAGGGGCAGTTCGCGGATAAGCACGGAAGAGGTTTCAAGATGAATACGTTCGTGTTCAATGCCCATCATGATGATCCACATGGGATCATTCCAGTTTATTGGCAAGCTGAGATCGCACGTCCTGATGAAGTTATCGACCAGGATTCTTGTCTTGTCGCGATAGGATTTTACCGTAGCGGGACTTGGCCATTCGTAGGTTTTATCATTCAAGTCATCCCATGACATCTCGTCAACACCGATGGCCAGTGATGATTCAAGCGCAGGATCAATACGCTCATCAATAAGATTGGCAACGTTCAGCTTGTTGATAAAAAATACCGCAGTATGGCCAAAGTAAAAGATAAGCGGATGACGCAGTGGACTGGCCCGCTGGTAATAGGCATCATCGTTCGCAAGGCATTCAAACAGGCTTTCGTACAAAGAGAAGCTCTGGTGAAAGTAATGAAGAATCTCTGCGCGTTTAGCTTCCTCAGAGCCGTTATCAAGTATCGTGGTTTTACTGACCACTGACTCAGCCAGTGGGATTAACTGTTCTATTTCAGGCATAGCTTGGCATTGGCTTTCGAGTATGTAAGCCAAACTATACGTATCTGATATGCAGACTGATCAGTCAGGAACCGCTACGTGCATGAGAGTGAACTTATTGCATTGAACAATATTTTGGGCTCTGTGATCGACCCAAAACAACGTCTACCGCACAGTCAGATCATTCTACCTCGATACTGACACGGCGATTAGCTCTTCTGCCTGAAGGCTTAGCGTTCGATTTAATGGGTTTTTTCTCTCCGGCACCGAGAACTCTGATCATTTTTCTGTCAATGCCTTGTTGCAATAGAAATTTGCGAACAGCTTCGGCACGACGTAAAGATAATATATCATTGTATTCTGCTGGCCCAGTGTTATCAGTATGACCCGTCAGCGTGACTTTCAAATCGGGGTTGCTCTTCAGGGTATTAATCAGAGGTTGCAGCTTGTCTTGCATTGAACTTATAACGTTACTCTGATCAAATCCGAAATACACGGATTCCGATTCAACCTCCGAGGACGCTTCAACCTTATCCGGTGCATCATCTGCCAGGTCCATTGGCAGCGCAGCATTCATTTCGGGCTCCACTGTAGTCGTTGTCTGAGGCTTCGCAGAAGTAGTCATCTCAGGCACTATTACAGCAACCACCTCTGGTTTCACTACCGATGTTGCGACAGAATCCCTTTCTGTGCTCGCCGCTAAATCCAGCAATCTATTATCCATTGCCGAATTGACGGGTGTGGGCGCTTGATGACGTTGCATTGTCCTTTCACTGATGAGCCAACGTGTCTTTGGTTTAGGGTCAGGGTCAGTCGCCATCAATTGCTCAACAGTGGGTGTGTCGAATTGATAAGGCTCAGGCCGACTGGCACTAAGATAGTAGGGTACACCGGCGGCGTCTGCGGTATCAGTCGTTGCAGATTGTATATCAACTTCACTGGTATCCTGAATTGCAGCAAAGGGATCATCGACCGGAGCCTTTGGTGAAAGGCCTGGCATCCTGCCTAATTGATATTTAAGCGATATACCTACCCGACTGACGTCGGTATCGTAGTTCACACCTTCGGCACGTACGGACAAGCGATTACTGACAGGTACCTGAACACCCAGTCCGGCTAACCAATGAGCGCTACTTCCACGCTCCAGTTTTATATTACTTTGATTATTGATTCGACCAACGCCCAATCTTCCATATACGGAATAATTTTTGCCGTTGTGACTGTGTGCCGCACCACCGAGGTGGTACAAGCCACTTACATTCATATCCTGATAATCAATAGAACCAATGGGATCCAACGTTGTGGTTCCCAGATTTGCGTATTCCAATTCAACATCAAATGATGGTGTAACGTGATAACCGGCCATAGCATTCCAGGCCATACCCACACTATCGCGATTATCCAGGCTTATGTTCTCGACACCGGGCATCAGCCTTGAAGCACCACCACCGATACCGAGATATAGTCCGGTTCGAACATCTGCAATGACAGGCCCAGCCGCCAGACTTGTGGAAAGAAAGATCAGTAAAAAGCGCTTTATTGTCTTGAAAGTACCTATGTGCAACAACATCAGATAAATCGTTGCAAATACCAGCAACGCTGTGATTGTTATATCCGGATGCCCCGTACTGGCAATACTACAACCTCCGCCATCAATCGCGGTACTGGCAACAATTGCAGTTTGTTCCTGCGTTGACTCTGTTTCCGGCGTGGCTGAGGAAACGACAGGTGTGGCGGTTGTTATCACATTAATAGCTGCAATTTTCACAGTAGAGAACTCAATGAATCCATCGCCCTGACTATCAGCGTCATAGCGATCGGCAATCCCATCTGAATCGCTGTCCGGTTCGTCAAGCACAGTAGCGTCCACTCTGTCATCTATTCCATCGTTGTCACTATCAACACCATTGGTTATCGCTACATCAGCATAGTCTGATATGCCATTTGCGTTAGCATCGCGACCAATATCTACACGCCCATCACCGTCAAGATCAGCATCAACCAAACCAGAGGTCACGATATCAAACTGGCCATCATCATCGCTGTCAAGATCAACATAATCCTGTTGGCCATCCCTATCTGTGTCGGCAAGTATAAACGGCAGACTGAATAAACTGTCGTCCATGCCATCGTCGTTGTTATCAAAAAATTTTTCAGTTATGCCATTGGCATCGACATCCTCTCCACCTGCTTCCACCAGATCAGGAATGCCATCATTGTCAGAATCAAGATCACGATGGTTGACTAGCCCATCACCATCAGGATCAGCAAGTGCCTTGCTATTAGCGTCTAGTTGCACAGTGTTGATGGCTAAAAAGCTTTCATCCACTGAAGCGGTTTCAGCGGCGTCAGAAATACCATCATTGTCAGAATCCAGATCCATAAAGTTATGGATACCGTCCCGGTCTGTATCCACTGGTGCAGTGATCCGGGGCAAATTTATCAATGCCATGTTATCCATCATCCCGTCGTTGTTTATATCGGTTGCTGCTGCTAGAGCAGGGCGCGGACTCGCTTCAATCAAATCAAAAATGCCATCGTTATCCGAGTCCACATCGAACTCGTTATCAATGCCGTCGCCGTCAGTATCGATGCCTCTCTCAAGTGCGTCGGCCAGAGTGTCACGATCCATGTCCAGATCGTTGGGCGTGGAATTGGCATTGTCTGCAAGGCTTTCATAAAGCAGTTCTATCGCATCGCTGTAGCCGTCGTTGTCATCATCTGTATTCGTGTTGTTATCAATCCCATCGGCATCACTATCTCGCGACTCACCGGCATCGTTAGGAAATGCGTCCAGTTCATCAGAGACACCATCATTGTCGTCATCCAGATCGGCAACGTCGCCAGTGCCGTCCCCGTCCGAGTCTCTGGATTCTGATGCCAGTTCAGGAAACACATCATCTGCATCTTCCACACCATCGTTGTCATCATCCTCATCGTCGATGTCCAGTTGCCCATCGTTGTCACTATCGGATTCGCTTATGAGAATGGAGACATTAAACGTATTTTGATCATTCGTTAGAATTGCTGCATCAAAGTGATACCAATCTTCATTCTGTAGGGTAGAGAACTGGTTTAATTGAAAATCGTATCTGTCCACCGTTGGGCTGCTTGTCGTCGTGGACAGAATACTGGCGGTACTGTCGGTGGCAATGTAGCCTATGCCGGACGATGTATACCCACGACTGACGGGCTCATTGATGCTATTCGTGGCAATGCCCAGGCCGCTGTAACCACTGGCATCCGATATACTGAAATAGGATGATAAACGGTAGCTATCGCCGGGGCCATTTACGGAGTATGCGATTTTTGACGTCCATACATCCACGACGTTCTGACCCTGAGAGGAGTCTATTGCACCGGAATCGCCAATGCCACCTGTGGCTCGACTGAAGACATGAGTTGCGCTATCAGGGTTAAAGAACTCCACCAGATCGGAACTTTCGTCGAAATCGATATTGACATAAGTATTCGAGTGACTTACTTGTGAGAACAGCACCAGCGTCAGGAAGACGATCACCACAAACGTAGGGTTCAACACCTTGGCGAGTCGAGAGGCTGAAATCATGTGTAGTTATGTACCGTGCTTCGGTGGAAATGAAATAGACTTCAAGGATCCTTTGATCCTGCCGATAGTCCTTGCCATCCATGTGCCAGAAGAGCAGCCATGATTGGGATATAAAGGCTTCATAGCCAGGCAACATGTTTCTTTACCCTTAAATCGCCTGAAAGGTTGGCAACGCGTTATACAGGGTTATGGTGCGGGGAAACTTTAGTAGGCGCTGGCGGTAAGCGATCCGCAAAGCCTTAGCCAGAGTTTCGGGACTATCGATAGCCGGATGTAATAACTCCAGGGTTAAGCATCTTTCATAATTCCCAATACGACAATTGTCGGTAAATCAAGGTCCGATCGGGATATCAACCGTTGGAATTATTACTCAAGACACACAGGCTTTCCAGATGCGCAGTTTGAGGAAACATGTCCAGGGGCGTCACAGAGGTGAGTGCAAACCGTTCACGTGTGAGTAGGTTTAGATCACGCGCAAGGCTTGCCGGATGACAGGAGATGTAGACAATGATATGTGGCGGATTTTCACACAACGCTGCACAAACAGCCGCTTCCAGGCCAGCCCGTGGTGGATCGACAATGCAGAAACTACCCGTCAGTGGTAAAGATTTAAGTAACTTTTCAACACGGCCATGCTGAAATCGAATATTGCCCAAGCCAGCATCCAGAGCCCGATCTCTGGCAATACGAATATTATCCTCAGATGAATCCACCCCAATAATGGCACTGTCAGCAAAACGCCTGGCTATCTCGATACTCCAGTTTCCACGTCCGCAGTATAAATCGATACACCGTTTATCATGATGCTGCTCGGCAATCGATGTCAGTAACGATGATAGTTGCTCGCTGAGCGCTGAATTCACCTGCCGAAATCCGGCATCGGTAGAGCTGTCATCTCTAAGCGGCATTACGACAATGGCATCGTTGATCAGTGCTATTTCGATGCGTCCCTGAGGCCCTTGTGATAGATTCCCTGCAAGATGCGTGTTTATCCCGTTTTCTGCAATCGCGCAGCTATCGATAGCGACCAGCTCGTTACTTCCACGCTTTCTATAATGAAACTTATTACCTTTGATTTCACCTTGAATACGATTGCGGTAATGAAATTCGATATTTGAGGGCACAATGGAGTGAATAGTCGGGTTTTCGATTTTGCCAATACGCAGCAGTACATCGCTCAGATGCTGAACCTTGGCGCTCAGTTGCTGCTTGTACGACACATGCTGCCAGTCACAACCACCGCATTGTCCAAAGTAGGCGCATGGCGGTGTTTGTCTTTCAGGTGAGGCTTTGACAATCTCCTGAACCTCACCACGGATGAACGACTTTTTACGGATGACAGGTTTTATCCGTACGCGCTCCCCCGGCACCGTAAATGGCACAAAGACAACCTGACCATCGTGTCGTCCGACACCTTCACCGGTATTGCCCAGCGACTCGATATTCAGCGTAATATCGTTGGATAGGGAACGGGCAGGTCCTCGGCGGTATTTATTCCAGCCTGTTTTATCTTTGCTCACCTCGTCAGTATACCGCCTGAAATTTTACGTGGTCTGTTTAATATGATTTGTGTAGTCTTTAACGACTTCTGGTGATTAAAGCAGACCATCCCATGTATCAGTTCAGTGAAAAATCCGCCTCCCTGCAAAAAACGCTGCAGGCATTCATGGACAAGCATGTGTACCCGAATGAGCAACAACATGCCCGACAGTTATATGAGGCAAGCAATCGTTTTGCACCCTTACCCCTGGTAGAGTCGCTAAAAGAGCAAGCGCAACAAGAGAATTTGTGGAACCTGTTCGTTCCCGAAGAACACGCAGAATATTCCTTGCACGGTGGCCTCAACTTCTTCGACTATGCACCTTTGGCGGAGATCATGGGTCGTGTGCAATGGGCAGCCGAGGTGTTCAATTGCAGTGCTCCAGATACAGGCAACATGGAGGTTTTCATGAATTTTGGTACAGCTGCGCAGAAAGAACAGTGGCTTGAGCCCTTGCTGGCGGGACAGATTCGATCCTCCTATGCCATGACAGAACCTCAAGTGGCTTCAAGTGACGCCACCAATATTCAATTGCAGATTGCGCGCCACGAAGATCATTGGCTACTGGACGGTAGCAAGTGGTTTATTACCGGCGCCATGAATGAGCGCACGGAGATATTCATTGTTATGGGCAAGAGTGATCCTGAAAATCCTGATCGACATCTACAGCAAACTCAGGTTCTCGTGCCGAAGAATACCCCAGGCGTCAGTATTGTCAGATCCCTTACAACACTCGGTTATGACGATGCACCTATCGGTCATGCAGAAATTCATTTCAAGAATGTCAAGGTGCCGCTGGAAAATGTTCTACTGGGTGAGGGCCGAGGATTCGAAATCGCCCAGAGCAGGCTGGGGCCAGGGCGAATGCATCACTGTATGCGCCTCGTGGGTGCGGCGCAAAGGGCCCTGGAGATAACCTGCCAACGCGTAGAACAACGATCCACATTCGGTCGAAAACTCAGTCAGCATCAATCTGTGCGTGAAGATATCTCACGTATTTTCTCAGAGATAGAGATGGGCAGATTGCTACTCTTGAAAACCTGTCACAAGATAGACGAGCAGGGCGTGCCTGACTCCACTGATATGATTGCTGCGACCAAGACAACGATTCCGCTACTGGTCCAGAATGTACTGGACCGGTGCATGCAAATGCACGGTGCCGGTGGCCTTACTTCTGACTACTTCATGGCTGAGGCTTTCAACTACGCGCGCTGGTGCAGACAAGCCGATGGCCCTGATCAAGTGCATCAGATGGCATTAGGCAAGAAAATCATCCAGCGCTACGCCACAACCAAACCATGAGCGAATTCCAACTCGATACCGACAAACTGGCGGCCTATCTTTCACAGACAATGACAGGTTTTGAAGGGCCAGTAACAGCGACAAAATTCAGTAACGGTCAATCTAATCCCACTTACAAACTGCTTGCCAAAAGTGGCGTGTACGTTCTACGTCGTAAACCTTTCGGACAGTTATTAAAATCTGCCCATGCTGTTGATCGCGAATATCGCGTTATCAGCGCTTTGCACGGCAGTGACGTTCCAGTAGCTCAAACACACCATCTATGCAATGACGAAAACGTTATCGGAAGCGTGTTTTACGTTATGCAATTTATAGAAGGTCGCGTATTCTGGAATCCAGCCTTGCCAGATATTCCCAAACCACAGCGCCGGCAATACTTCGACGCAATGATTGGCACACTTGCCAAACTTCATAAACTGGATGCCGATGCGTTGGGCCTGGGCGATTACGGTAAGCCTCAAGGCTACCTTCAGCGTCAGGTCAGCCTATGGTCTCGCCAGTACCGCAACTCACAAACTGACGTGCTAAGCGATATGGAAGTCTTGATGGAGTTGCTACCAGCGGCAAGTCCGCCCGATGATGGTCGAGTAGCTCTGGTACACGGAGATTTCCGTCTCGACAACATGATGTTCCATCCTGAGTCGCACACAGTACTGGCACTGGTTGACTGGGAGCTATCGACCCTCGGACACCCGTTTACCGATCTGGCTTACCAATGTATGCAACTGCGCATGCCAAATGATGGCCTGATGTCAGGCCTTGGCGGCATTGATCGTCACGCAGCAGGCATACCGGAAGAGCAAGAATACATCGATGCCTATTGCCAGCGCATGGGTCTGGATGAGATCCCGCACTGGAATTTCTATCTGGGCCTGAGCTTCTTCAGATTTGCAGCCATTTTACAAGGCGTCCGAAAACGAGCTCTGGACGGCAATGCATCCAGTGAACAAGCGTTGGAAATGGGCGATTTTGTTGCACCGCTAGCGCAGATGGGGCGTGCGCAGTTAGAGTTGAATTGACATTTTGTTCAGCTGGTTCTGTTTGGGGGTTGGCATATCTTATTATGCCTTCTTGCTGATGATGGCTGTAACCAAGCCATGGTACATACACCACCCGTCAAGCATCACGAGCCACAGACAGCTTACCTTCAACACCAAATTGGTCGATCAGGGAAGCGGCAAAGCCTGACAGCTTGGCATTGACAACAAAATCGCGTAGATAGGCTGCTGCTTCCACATTGCCGGGCTTGCATCCAATCGATTGCTGGACGGCCATGAAGCTCTCATCAAACAGCAACGAACCCGGCATGAGCTTTTGCTGTTCAATGAGTTTTGGTCGAAGTCCTGCCAGGGCATCAAGCTTTTCATCGCGGAACAATTCGAACGAGGCATCCAGCGAATCGGCTTTGTGTAATATTGCGTGAACAAGATTGGCAGTTAACCATAAATCATAGGCTGCACGGTCTTTAACAGCGATGCGTACACCGGATTTGTCGACATCCTTCAGATGCTTGATCGAAGAGCCTGGTGGTACCAGATAGCTTGCCTGTATTTCACAATAATTACGCGGGCTGAACGAAAAATACACCGACGCTGACAGCGCTTACCTGCACCTGTGTTCCGGCACTAATGGATTTGTTTGCCAGGTCGCTGGCAGGCTCTACACGCCATTGAATGCCTGAATACTTTTGCTGGGCGTGCAGGGTCTGGTTGATATCAGCCTCTAAAGTAAAGGTATGACCGATAAGATCACTGCTCCGATCGTTGCCAAGTTCAGTGCCACTTTGCAATTTTTTCAGTGGATACCAGAGTGCCGCTGTGGCAATCGCCGTGGATAATGCAAAACTTGCTACCCCTGCTATAAAATGGTCCGGCAGAACACCAAACCATAGTAAAGCACCGGTTATTACCGCACCGATACTGCCGAACAGCAGAACGCCACTGCCCAGGCCAAAGGCCACTAGTTCTATTGCCAGAAGCACAAATCCCAGTGCCAGCCAAAAGGCTGCCTGATTATCCAGGAAGAAGTCCATTAGCTATTGCCCATTAACTGTTGCCTTGGCCCAGCCCCGCTGAATTCATGGCAGCAACAACGGCCATGCTCTGCGCAACAACTGATCCGGCTTCGGACTTCTCGCCATCCATCAATACAATGGTGGACTGTTTGGCAATGCTCTCTTTCGCTGCAATGGCCTTACTGGCAAGATCCAGCTGAACCGCTTTTTGGCCTTCTGCAGTCGCAGCAGACCTACCGACTGTGTCGAGTGCCTCAGCCTGGGCTGTTGCCACTGTTGTGATGGCTTCCGCTTCACCCTGCGCTTCCAGAATCTGTTGTTCTCTCTGTGCTTCAGCTGCCAACACTATCGCTCGCTTCTGGCCTTCTGCGACGTTGATTGCCGACTGCCGTTCGCCTTCTGATTCAAGTACAGTCGCTCGCTTGTCACGTTCCGCCTTCATCTGACGTTCCATGGCTTCAAGTACACTCTTGGGAGGTGTGATGTCTTTTATTTCATAACGAAGGCAGGTGGTGCCCCAGGCTTCTCCTGCTTCATTAATTGCCGCAACGATTGCCATGTTCAGCACCTCGCGTTCCTCAAAGGTTTTGTCAAGAGACATTTTGCCGATCTCAGAACGCATGGTGGTCTGAGCTAGCTGTGTAACACCAAAGATGTAGTTGTCTATGCCGTAGCTGGATTTTTCCGGGTCAATAACTTTCAGATACAACACGCCATCCACGGTCAGGGTGATATTGTCCCGGGTGATGGCAGACTGCGAGGGTACATCCAGTGCCAGCTCTTTCAGAGAAACCTGATAGGCAACCTTGTCAATGAACGGAAAGATGAACTTCAGACCGGCAGTCAAGGTGGTTCTGAATTTACCGAAGCGTTCCACCACGTAGGCCGTGTTCTGCGGCACAAACTTCACGGACGAGTTAAGAATAAGCAGCAGCACGACGGCGAGGCCCACCCAGAAGATAGCGGCGGAATTGATCAAAGAGTCCATGAAGGGGGTTTTACCTCAATTAGATAATAGTAGTGTGGCGGCGAAATGGCGCTAATTCAATAGAGTTACTTTACAGTGAATTCCACCTTTCACCATCATTAAGTTGTAAGCCCATACATTGTGTAAACTCTCACCCTGACCAGCAATACAATAATACTCTATAGCTATGCCGACGCAGAGTGATGTTGCCAGATTAGCAGGCGTCTCTACCGCTACCGTGTCGCGGGTGATTAACCGGCGTGGAGTTGTTACCGAGGAGGTGCGTGCTCGGGTCGAAAGTGCGGTTGAGAAGCTACATTATGTGCCGCACGCCGGTGCCCGGGCGCTGGCGTTACAACGAAGTGGCACTTTGGGGGCCATTATCCCCACCTTGAACAATGCGATATTTGCCGAAGGTATCAATGGCTTTGAGCGTTGTGCGCAATCACTGGGTTATACCTTTATTCTGGCGGTGTCGCACAACGATCCGCAACAACATGCAGAGCTTGTCATGCGCATGATAGAGCGGGGTGTCGATGGATTGCTACTGGTAGGTAATGAGCATGATGCTGCCGGTTTCAGCCGGCTGGAAAAAGCGGCATTAAGGCATGTTTGCACGTGGGTTTATGATGAACGGGCCAGGGCGCCTAACATTGGTTTTTGCAACGCTCAGGCTATGCATGATCTGGTAGATCATCTGGTTGAGCACGGCCATAGAAATTTTGGCATGTTGGCAGGGCTTAGCGCCAATAACGACCGCGCGCGTGAACGAATCCTTGGTGTCATCAACAGACTTAACCACCACGGGATAGCATTGCCACCGCAGTGTATTGTTGAAGTTGATTATGTGATCCGGGAAAGTCGAAAAGCGTTCTGGCAGCTTATCAACAATGATGTATCTGCCATTATTTGTGGCAACGATGTCATAGCCCAGGGGGCTTTACTTGAAGCGATGAAGATGGGCTTGCGAATCCCCGAGGATCTATCCATTACCGGGTTTGATGATCTGGAGCTGTCGGCCGAATTGCAGCCTGCGCTTACCAGTGTGGATGTCAGCGCCCAGCGCATGGGTGAGCATGCGGCAAAAGCGCTTATCGATGCTGTGGAGAACAAACAAGCCGTAGAGAGTCGAAAGCTTGATACGCGGCTTATCATACGGCGAACTACCGGGCCGTGTATGGATTTTCGTTAAACCGACTCCAGCATATTAACGGCTCTTTCAAACCACATTCTCGATAACAGGTTGTCTTTAGGCAACTGGATTCCTAATTCGTCGATGCCGGTATGTCGGGCCTTCATTTCCAGCATCAGCTTTCTGGCTATCAGATCGTTGCCGATGTCCAGTTGTGCAATTGCCTCACTGTACATCGCGGTGTCATAGTAGGCGGTGTCCGGGTATTGTTTGCGTAGTACCTGCAATGCGCGCAAAGCATTTGTCGGATCATCAAGATCAATAAGCTGAATATAGCCTTTCAGGTAAAGAGCATCGTCCGCCAGATAGCTATCCGGATATGTGGCCGTGAACACGTCAAGTGTGCGAACCGCAGCCGCAAAATCCTGCTCATCACGTTGGCTCATGGCTTCCAGATACAAGCCAAGATCTTCTTGACCGTCGTATATTATCGCCTCCTCGATGATGGGCAGGCGGATGGCGGCGCGACGCTTATTGACAGTCACCGGATCGTTCTGTAGATAGTTTGTGTATTTTTTTCTTGCTTCGGTGAATTCGCCAGCGGATACCAGGTCAGCGGCCTGATAGTAACCCTGCTCATTCACGTTAACCGGCTCTTCGACCATCTTGATCGTGTCGTAGTCGATTGACAGTACAGCGTCATTGTCCAATGGGTTTTGCTGGCCAGCTCGGACTTCTATCTCTGTGGTGGGGCGAAACCTTACATCGACAGACACGAACTCAGAAGGATTGAGCACAACCTCTTTTAGAATATCCATGGAAAACTGGTCGGCATGCTCCCCAACGATGGCAAACTTTTTAAGGGGGTATATGTCCGCGCCCCTGTTGGAAATACGAAGGGCCTGCGTAGACTCAGAACCCACTTTTTCGGTGCCGTAATACAGCCCTTGAGCAGATTCTTCATCCAGAAACTGATTCTGATAAGAGACGAACAGGTAGGTGCCGTTTACCCCTTTTTGCGTAGGCGTTGGAGTAGGACCTGAAAGGTCATCATCACTGCCGCCGCCGCAGGCACATAACATGATGGCGCCGATTGATACGCCCAGACACGTTCGCAGGTTCCATTTGCTCATTGTATATCAGGCCACTTTGCTAGCGTTGTTATCGTCATCGATCAGAGAAAAATCTGATACGGTCTGATTGGTCTCAAAGAAATCCAGTGCACTTCTGCAACTGTCTAATGCGGTATCAACATCTTTGGTCTGCGAAATGGAGCTTGGCTGTCCTTTAAGTGCATCGACTTGATCCATGCTACGTTTCGCGGCACTGATCTGGGTGCGTACACTGTGCATGGCGGCTGTTAATGCTGCCGATATTTCACCAAACTCGTTTTTGTCACTGGACCTGAGGCGGACATCGAGATTGCCACTGCCGATTTCGCGTAGTGCGCGTTTAATGGCAAGAATAGGCTGTCCGAGTCTACGGGTTATAAACAGGGTCAGAGCAATGGTAATCAGCACATTGACGCATAGCATGATCAGCATCCATTTGCCCAGCACAGCGCTCATCGTTGGTAACGCATCGTTGGCCATGGCAATGTCTTCCGACACAAACAGAAGTGGCGCCATACCCTCAATCAGCGTGCCAAGCATCTGGTGATAGAACACACCCACTAGCGCAGTGGTGATGGCTAGATACAGTAGCGAGAGCATGATCACGCGACGAATTTCACGGGCCTGAAAAGTCTTGTCACGCAGCAGCGAGATCAGAAAAACCGAATCGGACGAACGAGCCATGGTATGCACCAGTACAATAGATATAGTAATTTGTCGGCGCCGTATGAACTAACTTGATGCGATGCTCTGCTGGAGAATGATCCACGCTACGTATTGTTGTGCACTTGTTCGCAAGATTTACACAGAACTGAACCCTGAACTACAACCTATGAGCCCTGATCCACTGGAGTACGTAGATCCCGGTACCGCTTTCTCTTTGGCCGGTGCGATTTATCTGGTGCTGGCCATCTGGGCAGGCCTGCACGTCGTGCTGCACAAGCGCAATGAGGCTGCAGCCTTCAGTTGGCTTGGCATAATCGTGTTAGCGCCTCTGGTGGGCGCAACTCTGTATTGGTTGTTTGGTATTAACCGAATCCGCCGTCGTGCTCAGGCTGAATTGGCTGATCATACAAGCGTTGCCACTCAGCGTGATGAGCATCTGTGCGTCTCCCAGCAGGCACTGCCGATATATTGGCATGATCAGATGCGTTATGGGGCCGGTGTGCACGATGCGCCGTACCTTGCCGATAACGCGCTAATGCCCTTGCTCAACGGCGATGAGGCCTATCCGCAGATGCTCAAAGCCATTGAGCAGGCAAAAAACAGTGTGGTGTTATCAAGTTATATATTCGAGTTCGATGAAACAGGACGCCAGTTTGTTGCAGCCCTGGTTACAGCTCATCGGCGTGGAGTGATGGTGCGTGTACTGATTGATGGGCTTGGTGTGGGATACGGGCTCAGTCTGGTGCGGGCTGATCGGGTGCTTCGACGGCAAGGGGTAAAAACCGCTCGCTTTTTATCGGCCTTTTCCAGCAATGGCACGCGTTTCATCAACTTGCGAAATCACCGTAAGATATTGTCGGTCGATGGGCAGGTGGCGTTTATTGGCGGCATGAATATTCGTGATAGCAATATCCTGAGTGGCAGCGCAAGGCACAAGACCCGGGATGTCCATTTCAAGGTGAAAGGGCCTGTGATCAACCAGATTAATCAGGTTTTTGCAGCCGATTGGGAGTTTGCCAGTAAGGAGCCGCTGGACTTACCTGCCTGGTACGATGATAGCGAGACCTTGCCCGTAGCGTGTCGCGTATTACTTGATGGTCCGGATGACAATTTCCAGAAGTTGAAACTGACCATACTAGGTGCAGTGCAGTCAGCAAAAAAGCGTATTTGCGTTGTCTCGCCTTATTTTCTGCCCGATGCTTCCATAATCAGTGCATTGCAGTTGGCTGTACTTCGAGGTGTCAAGGTCGATATCTGTGTGCCTGAATACAATAATCTGTTATTTGTCGGTTGGGCCATGCAAGCAAATCAGGAACAATTACTGGAGGTGGGAGTTAACCTGCACGAGTTGCCTCCACCGTTCGACCATAGCAAACTGTTTGTAGTGGATGATGACTGGTGTCTGGTGGGTTCCAGCAACTGGGATGCGCGCAGTCTGGAGCTTAATTTCGAAATTAACCTTGAATGTTATGACCAGAAATTCAATAGCGATGTAACGGCAATCATTGATAAGAAGCTTGTAGATGCGAGAAAAATATCCCAGGTGCCAGATCGGCATTTCGTGTTACGTGTGCGTAATAACTTTTTCAGACTGTTTTCTCCGTATCTTTAACCACACGTAAGCACCCCATGCTCAGAGATCGTTTTTTGCCGAAAATTCTGCCGAAGAAATTCAATGCTGATGATGAACTGCAGGTTATCGGTGGGCCTAAAGTCGGGTGTCTGGGGCCGGCTGTTCGCTGTCTGTTATGGAATATCCTGAAAGCCAAGCGGGAAAACTGGCTGGCCGATTTTTCGGCGCTGCTTGAAATGAGCGATTTGGTGATGTTGCAGGAAGCCGTGTTTAATGCTCCTTCCGATTCGATGTTCACTCAGCATGATGGATTCGAATGGGTAATGGCCCGTAGCTTCAAGGATCCGTTAAGCCAGATTGAGCACGGCGTCAAGACGGGTTGTATCTGCACAGCTACGGAGCGTCATTTTTATTTGTCGCCGCACGCAGAGCCCGTGCTGCAGACTCAGAAACTACTGCTGACTACCTTGTATCCGCTGAAGGGCAGTGAAAAACATCTGCTGGTCCTGAATATGCACGCGATTAATTTTGTCAACATCAAGAAGTATGCCGAGCAGATAGATCAAATCGGAGCGGTGCTGGGCTTACACTCAGGCCCCGTGATTCTTGGTGGCGATTTCAATACGTGGAACCCTGCACGATTAGCGCATTTTCAACGTGTGACTTCGGAAGCCGGATTGGTTGAGGCGGTGATGGTGCGTTCAAGCAAGCTTGCGCACATGAATCAACATCTCGATCATTTGTTTTACCGAGGGCTGAGACTTGAGTCGGTGGAGTCGCTTGAGTCTGTTCAGTCCTCTGATCACGCACCGATTGTCGCTACTCTGACGTACGTGCCTGGGGGGTAAGCTTAACCTCGGACTACAACCACCAGGAAGGTGACAAAGAGCACTACAGCCGCCAGAAGTACTGACACATTCAACCATTCCTTTGATGAGCCGCGTGGGCCGTTTTTGACCCAGTGCTTGGCGGCTGGCCACATACGTACCAGCATAAAACCTATGAACAGCGCCATGGGTATCTGAAACCATAGATCGTTCACGACGACGTACTCCTTAGATAGAACAAGCTTAGATAGAACAAATTTGAGATGATTAACGCAGCTGGGCCGCGTGGAGCGGCCCAGATTTGATCTTCAACACTAAAAATATGAACGACTAGTCGTCACTCATGATTCCCAGCAAATGTAGAAGGCTGGTAAACAAATTGAAGATGTTCAGAAACATCGACACGGTTGCGCGAATGTAGTTAGTCTCGCCGCCGTTGATTATTCTACCTGTATCGAACAAGATGAACCCGCTCATTAAAAGAACAATTGCTCCAGACATAACCATTGAAAGAGCAGGAATCTGGAGGAACAGGTTAAGCAACATAGCGCCAAAGACAACCATCAGACCAACAAACAACATGCCCCCCATGAAGTCAAAACTCTTTTTGGTGGTCAGTACGTAAGCGCTCAATGCAAGGAAAATGACTCCGGTACCACCCATTGCTGTAGCCACGATGGAAGAACCATTGGGCATGGATGTGTAGTAGTTGAGCATTGGTCCGAGGCCGAATCCCAGCATACCGGTGGCCAGGAAGACGATTCCGACGCCTGCCGAAGAATTTTCGAACTTGGGTAACAGGAACCAAAGAACACCCAACGCACCGAAAGTCATAACCATGGAGATCATGCGTGGGGGCGCGATAGCCATTGAAATGGCAGCCATGACACCGCTGAAAAGCAGCGTGGCAGCGAGTAGAGCGTAGGTGTTACGCAACACTCTGTTTGTGGAAAGAACACTCTCCGGCGTACGAGTGACTGGACTGGAAATTTGCATAACGTTTAAAACTCCTCAAAATGACAAATGGCAGGTTACCCCGCCAAGCTTCAACAATTTGATAACTATACCCTTTTAGCGGCATGTCGAGCAATTGGATTAGTCGTATTAATCGCAGATGTAATACGGAATAACAGGACTCATCGCGTCGATTAGCCGTGTCGCAGAAGATGGTGGTTAGTCAGCATTCTTCCAGCCCTCAAATTTAGTCGAAATCACGCGCCGATCACCACTTTAGCGTCAG
>ENA-ORXR01000586-ORXR01000586.1-marine-metagenome-genome-assembly--contig:-NODE-586-length-47701-cov-11.012809_pt1 | contig 47701 bp, 52 predicted proteins | sample MGYA00237866_ERZ511479 | MGnify/ENA metagenome assembly ERZ511479
ACGACTTTAGCCGTCAGTTTTCTCTGCGACGGCTGAAGTCGTCGGTACAGGGGGGCGACGGCTGAAGTCGTCGGTACGGTATTCGCGGTCAGCCTGTTTAGCTGTCAAGTCTCTCGGTACTCACTTGACAGCTAAAGCAGTCATTACGGGGGACATGGCGAATAAATTCGCCTGTACGGTTATTGTGTATTTTCTTCTGGTTTTGGAGGTGGCGGCGGGTCTTGAATCAGGGAAGTTATCCATGTTGTAAAATCAATGATGTTTGACCTGTTCATGGTGTGCATCATATCATATTCGCGAAATGTTGTTCTTATACCCATACTTTCCAAAAACTTCTTGTCATTTAAGGCTTGTTGGAAGGGTAAAACCGGATCGCGTCTGCCATGCGAAATAAAAGCAGATAAATTGGAGAGCGAATTTTTGTTCGCCATTTTAGATTTGGCTTGGTCGGGTATATTGCCGCTGAAAGCCGCAACGCCTTTTATTTTATCTGGTGCGGAGAGGGCGACATTGTATGCCATCATCGCTCCTTGACTGAATCCTCCGATAAAGACTTGTGCAGTGTCCACATTGTAGGCGAATGAGAGTTGGTCGATAAACCGAAGTAGCTTTACTCGACTGGATTCCATTTGTGGCGCACTGACGATGGGTTTTGCCGCGCCTTTGTTTTCATAATCATACCATTTGTATCGCATATTGCCATCGGCAAAAGGGGCGCGAGCAGAGATGACAAGGAGTCGTTTGTCCAATTCCGTTCCCATACGAATGAGGTCATCTTCATTGCTGCGTAGTCCGTGTAATAAGATTAACATAGGCGGGTTTTGGATAATTTGTTTTGGGACACGGATTTTGTGTTCTAATATGAAATCAACCTTCGAAGGATGAACACGAACTTTTCTATCACCAGAATTGACACAAGCTATGATTGTGAAAAGCAATAAAGGCAGAAGTGTGTATTTTTTCATGACATTAAGTGTTCTTGTATATGTGAATGAGTGGTTTTGGGCAAAGTTAAGGATTTGAGGTTAGATTATTTATGTCGTTTTTATAAAATAAAAAAACCGTCATTTGCATATTGTGCAAATGACGGTTTTACTTTGTTAGTTGAGAATGGGATCAATTATATTTTGACGGTTTTTCGTTTCTTTTTCTTGTCTGGTTCGGGAGCTTTGTATTTTCTTTTGCGTGGTATGATGTCTCCGTTTTCGTCGCGTTCCGGTTCGATAGGTTCGATATTAAAATCACCGAAAAAGTCGCCGAAGAGTTCATTGAGTTGTTCGTTGTTGAAAAAGTCTTTGCTTTCTAAGAGCATGTCGGGCAACTCTTTAGCAGATTTTTTCATTTCTTCCAACATTCTGTCGTCGGGTCGCATTTGCTCAGGAAATTGTCCGAAACTTTCTGCCATAAAATCATATATCATCGACAAGTCAATGGTATCGCCCATGATACGCATCGTGCCTTCTTCGTCGAGTTTTTTCATATCCAAATCGGTGTCCAGAAAAAAGCGAGCTTCGCCGAGCGATCTTTTTAGTTCATCAAATATCTGCCCGAATTCCTGACTGAAAAGTTCGAGTTCTTGTTTCATTTCAGGACGTTTATCTGTGCCTTGTGCCGACATTTGAAGGGCAGTAAAAGCGACAAAGAAAAATAACAGCAATAAGCGATATTTCATAATTTTAATTTTGTAATTCAAGTTAGAGGAATTGGTGATTAGTGACTGGTGATTGGTTCTTACGGGATTTTGCGGAGCAAAATCTATTATTAAACTTTGGACGAAATGTATTAGGTATCAAGTATCAGGACGAGATGAAATTTAATTGCCTGATTTTTAGTCATAAGTATATTTAAATTAAAACTTATTTAAAAATATATTTTTTGATTCAAGTTCCTGATAATCAAATAGTTATAATTTTAAGTCCTGATACTTGATACTTTTGTCCAAAGTCCAGAAATTAAGGGAATACGAAAAAAATAATCTACCCGTCTGAATTGTTTTGTGGTCAGCCTGCCAAAGCATCTGCACGAGAAGTTTTAAACCAATATTTATCCAATAAATCTGCCCAAGGGAAAGAAAGTAAAAGGAGAATATATACACATTTGTCAAAATGAATATTCATAGAAAACAAAATACCAAAGTGCATGGCTATCAAAACAATGCCAACAAAAGGGCGCGTTTTTTTGAACCAATAAAGCACTCCTGATGCCTCTGCCAACAAACCGAAAGTCAATATCAGGGTAGAAAGCCAATGATACTCCAACATATATTCTTGAAGCAAATTGAACTCGAAAGCACCAAATTGAGAAAGGACATCAGTACTACGCTCGCCCATCCAAAGGTGCATGTGACTGCCATTGACCCAAGTGATACCCGTTGCGATCAACTTGCAGACGGAAGCCGTGAAGTACCCAAAGCCCACATAAAAAATCAATAAACCGTGTGCAAATCTGCGCTTCAATCGTTCATCCTTAAATGTGAGGGTTGCCACTGCCAACATCAAAATACCTACGCCCACCATGTGACCCTCATGCGAAATCTCACCTTGCGAATAACGCGAAATGTACTGCAAATGAAACAGAAAGACGACGACGAGATAAGACCATCGCCAAAGCCTGAAGTAAGCAAAAAAGATAAAAATAGTGGCAACAGTGGCATTGATATATGATGCGTAATCATTGAACATGACCGCCGATAAATCAAAATATCCGGCAAAGCCCAAAGGCAAAATCACGCCACTCAATTGTGGAATGTAGAATCCCCATAGCCAGATATGTTGTATGGCAAACAGACAAATGCAAGCCTCAACAAAACGCCAAAACATTCGTTCACCTTTCGTCTCAATGCCGTGAAAATTAAACAGTTGTCGAAAAAATCGTTGGAACATATCTTATTGAAAATCAGTGTTTAAGATGGTAGTGTCGGGAGTCATCAGGAGTAGTGGCGTGTAGGTCAGCACGACTTCTTTTTTGTTTGGCGGCACGAGTTCGCCACGTACATGATAGAGCATCAACTCGCGCTTAGAGGCTTCCTCATCAAAGAGATTTCGCATAGTGGCGATTTTCTCGTCATTCCAAGTTCCAACTTTTTGTATGAAATTGGAGACATCATTGGTGTTGATGCCCACCTCGTCCATTGCAAAGACCTCGCCGGGCAGGGTCGCGAACTTGCGTACCTGCCAGTATTCGTCTTCATCTACAGCCGATATGTCGCGTGCAAGCGCACGAGTCCATGGGTTGCCGGCTCTGGAAAACATAGGATAAATGCTAAAGGGCCAAAATTCACCCAAATGTGTAGCCAACAACAGGGCTTGTATCAAAAATAAGACACCGAATATGCGGATGGCTTTTTGTAGTGCTGTCATAGTGCAATTATTTATGCGCAAAGGTAGGGTTTCTTGAGTGACTCGTATGATTATTTTTGTGATTTTCTTAAGTAAAAACGATTTAATAAATTGTGCCATAATGCGCTGTAATTTATTTAATTTCTTTCACTAGTAAAAATTATGATTCAGGGATCGTGAGAGGTCAAATTTTACCTGATTAAAAAAATCAAATCACTCGATACATTAAAGCGATTCCGAAAGCTATCAAACCCACTCCTGCCACGTATCTGAGCCCTTGAAAATGTTGTGGCTTCATGTAAGTACGAATTTTCCAAGCTAATAAAAGTTTTATAAAATCGGTCAGTCCGACTGTAATAATAATCGCAAGAAAATAAGCCAGACGTTCCTGAAATATCATCTCGCGTTCTATCATATTTCCGGTAACGGCTATCCACAAAAAAAAGACAAAGGGATTGAAAACATTCACCGCAATTCCCTTAAAAAAATAACCACCATAAGTGCGTGTAGTAATCTTGACCTCTTCGGGAGGTTTGTATTTACTCAACATTGTTGCGAGTCCGAAAGCGACCAAAATTAAACCGCCAAAAAGCCCCATATACCATTTAAAATCAGGTAGTTCGGAGAGCCATTCTACACCAAAATATATCAAAATAACATAAAACACATCACTCAAAATCACCCCCGCAGAGAGCGTCATTCCAGCCGCTACACCTCTTTCAATACCCAATTGGATGAGCATGAAAAATATAGGACCTGCCGCCACGCTCAATAATAATCCCAATAAAATCCCATCCGATAAGACACTTAACATAATGTTGTCGTAAATTTGTATTTTAAGTAGTGAGACAATTATCCTTCTTCACGCCTTGACTAACGAAAAAAATAAGCTATCTATAATTGACAATTACTTATGAATTGAAGCATTAGGACATTCAAATTTCGCTCATTCAAAATTCAAGATAAAATGCCTGCACTCAACAAAATTTTCAGCAAATATACGGGGCAATTGCGAAGCCTACGCATGGTTTATTACATCAATAACTTTTTGAATCTACGCAAATTGCGCCATAATGAAAAATTGTATAAAAAATACGGCTTAGAAAAAAGTATTTTCGGCAGTATCAACAGCAGTGATTTTAAAATATCGCAAGGCGAAATACCTTGGCTCGACAGACCCGACGCGCACGAGGCACTCACCGCCCATCCCGATTTCAAAAATTTTGACACCGCCACGCAGCAGCAACTCATTCAATGGATTGATAAGGGATATGTCATCTTAAAAGGCTTTTATTCGGAAGCCGAAGTCGATGAACTCAATGGAGAAGTCCAACGCCTCCTCGACAAACAAAAAGCGGATTTTAACTACACCGGACGTAAAATAATGGATGCCCACGAGATGTCAGCTATCGTAGATAAATATTTTCGTTATCCGCGATTAATCGAATTGATGAATTTTATTATGGGCAAAAAAATTCACCCTTTTCAGACCATCAATTTCAGGCAAGGTAGCGAACAACGCGCTCATTCGGACTCAATACACATGACGAGCGAACCCAAAGGCTATCTCATTGCATCTTGGGCGGCATTGCAAGATTGTCACGAAGACAATGGACTCTTGTTTTATTATCCGGGCAGCCATAAGCTACCTTATATTATGAGCGATGATTTTGATAGTGGACATACTCAATGGCGACTCGGCAATAATGCTTACAAAAAATACGAAGATAAAATCGCAGAGGTTATTCAAAAGCACAACTTTGAAAAAGAACATTTTTATGCAAAAAAAGGTGATGTATTGCTCTGGCACGCCAATTTGATACATGGCGGCAGTCCTATCAAAGAAGCTGGAAGCACACGTCACAGCATGGTTTCCCATTATTTTTGTGAAGACGTAATTTGCTATCACGAAATCTCTCAACGACCTGCAATGTTGAAAAAATGATAGGTTTAAGGTCTAATTTATTCACTATTAAACAGATATGTTAAAAAAACGCTAAGTATTTTATTTGTTATTAAAAAGCAGACAAATCATCGAATCATATAACTCAATTGGAACAAAAACAAAATATACCCTGTCACAAAAAATCATTTTACGCGCTTGCAAATTAGGTTATACAAATGTATTTTCACGATATAAAAACAGTGACAAGTATTTATCCATAAACCTAGTAACCAAACTATGACAATCATGAGAATGACGGGTCCCAGCCCGTCTAACGCTCGAAGCTTGATCATGCAACACATTAAAAAACAAGAAGTTAGCATGAATCACAAAGCTTTAGCTTATCGCCCACTTCACATCGGGCTTTCTTCTGAGGAACGCCTCAAGGTTTCTAATAAAAATCAAGAGGTTGTGAAAGCCATTAAAGAGTGTGAAGAATCCGTAAAAAAACTACAATTGATATCCGACTTTCTTAAGGTCGTTGATACAAAAATTATTAATAAATTGATGCGTGGCAACCGCTTTGACCTGATGAGTAGAACAGAAATACTCAAAGAGTTAATAGCTGCCAGTGATTAATCAATTTTTAAAAGACATTAAAAAAAAATCCGTTTGAATGTAATTCAAACGGATTTTTTTTATTCTAATACTTGATACATTTCATATCAAGTTCAATCACTCATAAGGCGTATCATCATAAGCAAATCCCATACCCGGATTGACGGCATTTTTACTACGAATACTCTGATAATCAATCAAATCACGTATAGTCGGTGACAGTGGTGGAGCATCCTCATAACCATAAGCCGATTCCAACATACCTCCGGGAGCTTCAAAAGGGCGATCGCCGAGACCTCTCCCATTGCCTGTCTCTTCATTCCAGGGCCAAGCCGTATCATCCAGATAGTGTCCAATATGAAAATCCGCTAAGGTAGAATCCGGAAAAGTTCCTTGCGGAGAAAAAGTCGAGACCGAATTGGTGTTAAATCGCCCATTGACCCATTGCCATTTTGCCCATAGCCTATCTACATTCGAATGAAGTAGAAAAAACAGTGGGTCACGCACAGCCGTCGGAATCGTACCTATCCAACCAAGCGGTCCGGCAGATAAGGCGTGAGCGCGATTATGAGAACCACTTTCGAGCGTATTATTAAAAACATCGTATTGATTGCTGACACCTATCGTGGCAAATTCACTCACAATATCAGGGTCTTCATTGGGCGCGAAAAGCGGTGTTCTGATAATGCCCGTCATATTCTCTATTCGCCACAGTGCCAGTGGATTAGTAGATGAAAAGGAGGGTGACGAAGTTGTAGAAAACCCGCCCATAAAATCAGGGCTGAATACATTGGGCGCAGGTTCATCATATCGCCAATAAGGAAGGGTTACAGTAGGGTCAATAGCTTGTAATTGACGCTCTAAGTCCAAAAGAAAAGCACGATGCCAAGGAGCGAAAGCAGGTCCAAAATGAGCTTCTTGCACGCCGATAGCATGTATTTCATTAAAAACTTCGTACATATTCAGGGTTTGATTCAATGTGATAAGCGCATTGATAAAACGTTCACGTTCATTCGCTGTGATGGTATTTGCATTCTTGCGAATCCTTACCATGAGGGCTTCTCTTGCCAATAATTGATTACTATTATCCGTAACTTCTATAATCGCATCTTTATCATCTATACTCGGACTACCAAACTGCCCCGCAATGTAAAAATCAATCCAAGTACCGTCAGCCGGAAGGTTGATATTATTCAAAGTAGGCTGTGTCGCGGTGGTCGTATGCACTGCAAGTGTTGCTCTTTCGGCGAAAAGTACACGCCCTTGTGTGTTTGCTGTATTTCGGAGATTGACCGTAAGCGGAGTATCGCCACCCACTTGTCGGATACGGCATGGCATAGGCGACCACGTAATGTAATCATCGACGGATGATGCACTATTGTTTATCTGAATTTCGATATTCGCATCTGCAAAATTGGGTGGATTATCCGTTACCATCATGGCTTTCCTGCCGATAACTGTTCCGGCTCGCGGTCCGCCTGCCGGATTGGCGCGACGAAGTACCATTTGGACGATAGCATCCTTATCACGAAGGCTTTGTGTATTATTAAATGGTCGAATATATAAATCTGACCATTCGCCGTTTGCTGGCAAAACGAGTGTCAAAAAACCAGACTGCGAAGCACTCATTGAATAAGAAAATAACAACATCGTACCTTGTCCGGTATTGATATTTTCGAGGCTCACTTGTACGTCCGTCACAAAATCTATCTGATTGACTACACGTAATCTGCAAGGCACAGGTTCATCCCCAATGTAATCATCAGTAGTTGAAGCTGTGTTATTAATTTGAAATTCAATGATGGGCATCACTCCTCTATCAACCGAAGGTTCGGGTGGTGGTGGCGGTGGCGGTTCAGGCATGTCGTCCGGTGAAGACGGGCAACCGCATAATATCATTGTGAATACCGCCAATAACATGGCGCGAGATATGGTAGTGATTTTTTTTTGAAATTCGGATGTCATGTTTAGTTTATCATTTAGTGAATGGTGGACGGCGTTGTACGGTCAACAGATGGTGAACGATGAACGATTTTTTACTTTGATTCGCAATAGGTTAAAACGAATATTTTTTTTAAATTAATTTATAAATTATACATCAACTATAATAATGTTCGTCCTTTACCGTCTGTCGTTCGCCGTCAATCGTCTGCCGTTTATTCTTCCTCTTCCCATTCCTTGAAGTATCGAATGACGTGTTTTTTTAATAATATTTCTTGATTTTCAACTCCTTTTTCGGGTATAGGACGCAAGGCTTTCCAATGGGGCCAACCATCTGCATCACGCCCTTCAAATTCGTAATAATCTTCATAACTCAACAAACGACAGACCGCGATGTGTATCAAATCTTGTTTTTGTTCTTTCGTAAATTCATCTTGCAATCTGCCAAGTTCTTGTATGCCGACGGCAAAAAGTACGGCATTCATATCAGGCAATTTATCTTTCCCAAAAATGTCTTTTACAGCATGTCGCACGCGCAGCCATTCAAAATCTAACTCCCATTCTTCCATATAATTAATGAATGAATGAGTGAATGAGTGAATTTTGAATGAATGATTAATAGTTGTAAAGTACTAAAAACAAGTCAAATAAGTAGTACGACAAAAATATTTAACCACTAAGGACACGAAATACACGAAGGTCGAATTAACGTAGAGAACACTAAATTATTTTGTAAAAAACTGACTATGAATACTTTATGTCCTTTGTTTTCTTTGCAGCCTGCCCCGTTGAAGAACGGGGTTAGTTCGATTTTAGTGTCTTTAGTGCGCTTAGTGGTTCAAAATGTTGTTAGTTTATTTTTGTCGTACTACTCAAATATAAAAATTCATTCATTCAAAATTCACTCATTCACTCATTAGTTGCTAATCTTGTTTTCTTAATTTTTTAGCGCATTGACGCGCTGTTTTTCTTACATTTTCTGAAGGGCTATCTTTCACCTTTTCAATAACTTTATTAAATGCAGGACTGGGCGCAGGCAAAATAGATGGGCTTTTGATTTCCCATTCTAATTCGCGATACATTTGGGCTTGAAGTCCTCTGATACGGAGTTCTTCGGGAGCATCTTCGTCTAATATTACAGGCTTGACCAAGTCGAAAAAACTATCGCCGATACTTGCATTGAGGCTCGTCAGTGCAGTTACTCGTGAGGATGTGCTGCCCGATTTATTTTCAAGTATTTTGAGAATATCATCACGCGCAGGTTCGTAATTGCCCAATGCGCGGATAGCCTCTATCTGGGCAGCTTCGCTGGGCGGATTGTTGAGTACATCCTGTATGAGTGTGTAGTAATATTCGGAGTCATCAATGATGCCAGCGAGGAGGTTAATCGCTTTGTTGGGAGCTATCACGGCTTCTGATGGATTGCGTAAACCATTGCCAAGTATGCGACGGGCTTCGGGGTCGCCGTAATTGGTGAGGATGTACATGGCACGTTCACGAAATTTGGCTTGACTGTCGGTCGTGGCTACACGTCGAAAGACATCCAAAGCCTCTTGGCGTTTGTCTTCCGGTGTTTGGGTTTTGAAAACAAACATTTGCATAACGTCCATCGAAGCTTGGCGAAGTTTAGGTGGTGTGTAAGGTTTTTCTACCCATTGCAAAGCCTGATTGCGTAGTTCATCTTTATGATGAATATGATGGCGAACTTTGAAAATAGCCGCAGCTCTTACCGCATCGGGCTGGCTGCCGTCCTTAACAATGTCAAGACACCTTTTTACTTGCTCTTTGTCTTGAAAGATTTCAATATTTTTAATGGCAGCAACACGTTTGTCAGCAGGTTGAGATTTGTCAAAAAAAACGGGTAAGCCTTCATTGCTTGCCTTTTGATAGGCTTCCAATTGAGTACGATATTCCTCTTTTGTGATTTGAGCGGAAAGTAAACCGCTGAACCACAAAATTATGACGAAATTTAGTGATATGATTTTTATGATTGGATTCATACGAGTGTCACAATTCGTTAATTTAAAGATACGTAACACAGACATTCCTGTCTGTGATTTATTATAGACACGAATGTTTGTGCTATATTAAAATATTTCACAAAGTACATGCCACATCACATACTTTTCACATTATCAATGTTTTTTAAATAAAAAATAACCTCAAGGCAAGGGTAAAATGGTTTTATATTCGATAAATTCGTTTGGTGTTTTTCTTCATTTCAATCCTCTTCTTTGCATTTCCTGCGTAATAAATCCTAACTCACGACTCATATCTCCAGTGACGGCAGTGTTTTCTTTGGCGCGACGAATGAGGTAAGGAACGACATCACGAACAGGACCATAAGGTACGTATTTGGCAACACAAAATCCAGCTTTCGCAAGGTTGAACGAGAGATGGTCGCTCATGCCAAGCAATTGACAGAAATTGAGATGCGGATGTGCTTTCTTGAGTTTTTTACGTTCAATAAGTTCCAACATATACCATGCACTTGTTTCATTGTGTGAAGCATTACAAAAAGCAATTTCTTCGTAATGTTCTATACAAAAACGGATGGCTGAATTGAAGTCTTTATCTGTGGAAGATCTATCGCGTTGGATTGGGGAAGCGTAACCTTGTTCGGCGGCACGGGTATTTTCTTTGTCCATGTATGCACCACGCACTAATTTTGCGCCGAGTACGTAATTTTTCTTTTTGGCGAGGTAATGTGATTTTTTCAAATAGTCAAATCTATCGTGTCGATAGAGTTGAATGGTATTAAAAACGATGGCGCGTTTTCTATTATAGCGTTCCATCATCGTGACCGCCATGTAGTCTATCGTACCTTGTATCCAACTTTCTTCGGCATCAATGAAAATACCTACATCATTTTGCTCGGCTACATAGCAAATGGAATCCAAACGCTTGAAGGCGTTGTCGTATTCTTTCTGTTCGGATGCTGTCAGTTTTCCACCGATTTGTACTTTTTCTAAGAGTTCAAACCTTGCCAATCCGGTAATCTTAGTGCTAATCACGGGTACGCTGTCATTTTCGTGAGCGAAGCGTATGGCACGCATGGTTTCTCGCATGGTCGCGTTGAAGGCATCTTCGGTAGATTTGCCTTCTGCTCCATAATCAAGGATAGTAAGTACATTTCGTTTGGCGAGTTTGTCAACGGTGGGTTGACATTCGAGTAAGGTCGTTCCACCGCAAAATTGTCGGAAGATAGTTCGCTTGACCATCTTGTTGATCGGCAGTCGTAATTTGACAGCAAGCAAGCCTAGCTGTGAGCCTATGGAGACGAACCGTTTTTTGTTCATCATACCGAATAGCCATGCCGCGTTTTTGAGTTCATTATCTGACATACCTTCAAAGGCGATTTCCGTATTGGAAAAATCGACGGTATTTATCTTTTTTCTTTTTTCTTTAATCGTCATTTACAATCGGTTAGAATATGAGTAAAGTATTTAAAATAAGCCAATTAAGTATAGTTTGTTTTTTAATTCAATATAAACTATCTTAATCAACCGATTGATACATTGAGGTGAGCAAGGAAATGACGAGTGTGTATTTTTCTTGTTGAAAAACAAATGATGTAGAGGCAAGTCGTAACTCGCCCCTACATTATTTGCCTGTCATTTTACATCATTTTGTCAAATTCCATATTGCCCAAGCCTTCTCTGCCTGTAAATATAGCATTTCAAGACCATTTTTTATATGTGTATCTTGTTTTTTTCCGTATTTTAAGAATGTGGTAACATTTGGATTATATACCAAATCGTATAATATATGTTTTGAGGTCAGTGATTGGTAAGGCAAATTGGGACAACTATCTATCTTGGGGTGCATCCCAAGCGGAGTCGTATTGACAATAAGTGTATGCTTTTTTATCGTATTTTCATCAATATCTTGATACGAAAATTGCCCATCACTCGGTGTTCTCGAAACATACTTAAATTCAATCCCCAAGCGTGATAGAACATTAGCTATTGCCTTTGCTGCGCCACCTGTTCCGAGTATCAATGCGGCTGTATGATGTGCTTGGAGCATTGGTTTTAATGATTCTTCAAAACCGTAAATATCGGTGTTGAAACCAATGAGTTTTCCACCTTTAATTTTGATGGTGTTGACCGCACCGAAAGCAGCACTTTCATCCACTTCATTCAAATAGGGAATGACAGCTTCTTTATAAGGTATCGTTACATTCAAGCCCACCATCGAAGGATTGTTTTTTAATAGGTCAGGCAAATCCTCTATGCTTTTGAGAGGGAATAATTCGTATTGCCAACCTTTTATATTTTCCTTTTCAAATTTTTCTGTAAAATATTTTTTAGAAAAAGAATGAGAAAGGGGATAGCCGATGAGTCCAAGTGTTTTCACTGAAAATTTTTACAAAAAAATAATTTTTTTATTTCTTTTATTTAAAATTGATAACCAATGATTTAACGGGAATTATGGGTGAAATGTTCAGAAAAAGAGAAGAAAAGAAAATCATCCCATTAAATCATATATACATGACAAATTCGTTATAATTACGTCTTAAAAGTTTTGAATGTTTTTGTACTTTTGTTATGAGATAGCCTTAAAGGGATGAAAAAACAATAGGAAGAAAATAATCTACCCGTCTGAATCGTTCTTCTTCATTTTGGGGAGATTATTTTCTTCCTATTGTCCAACGTGGCGAAGCCACTACCATAATGAATGAATTTTGAATGAGTGAATATTATCGACATATTCATTCATTCAAAATTCATTCATTCACTCATTTTTTGCCAAAAAAACGCAAAAGTTGAGAATATGGATACTAACATGAAAATAACAACAATGACGCACAATATAAATTCAGGATTAATAGAAATTAACGATTATTTTAAAACCGCTTTCTCGGTAGATTGCGTGATATTCGGCTTTGATGGCAAAGACCTTAAGGTTTTATTGATTAGGTCTTTTGCAAATGAATTTTTTGGAGATTGGGCAGTCGTTGGGGATTTGATTTCGCCGGAAGAAGATTTGGACGCAGCCGCTTATCGTGTACTCCGACAACGTACCGGACTGGATGATATTTACCTCGAACAGGTACACGCTTTCGGGCAAACCAATAGACATCCGCTCGGCAGAGTGGTAACTGTTGCGTATTACTCGCTGATCAATATCAAAGATTACAAAGAGACCGCAGCTTCTTATGAAAATACAGCTACTTGGCATAATGTAAAAGAAGTCGGACAACTCGAGCTTGCATTTGACCACAACCAAATCCTCAAAGCCTGTCTCGAAGGACTCAAAAAACGTCTCATCACACACCCTGTCGGCTCTAATCTTCTGCCCGAAAAATTTACTTTGACCGAGCTACAAGCCCTCTATGAAGCTATCCTCGACAAGCCACTCGACAAACGAAATTTTCGGAAAAAAGTCCTCTCAATGGGCATCCTCTTAGATTTGGATGAAGTACAAAAGGATGTAGCACATCGCCCTGCAAAGCTGTATAGCTTTGATGCTAAAGGAACGCTCAGTAATTGGTAAATTTGTTTGAAACAAGACTTAACTTGCCATTTGTAATCGACTGATTATGAGCTTTTTTTATATATAAAAGCAAATTCCTTTTTTTACAAAATCACTTGTTCTCACGTTCCGTGCAACCTTTCTTACCATCCCTTGTCTTTACAATTAAATTTTTGATACTTTGCGCTTATTCATTAATTCAAAATAGGAATATAGCACAAAGCAATACAAATACAATTCGTGTAATCATTTATTTACCAACACATTATGCTTTAATTTCGAGTAACACTTTTAGTCAATTCGAGATTGAACACCGCTAAATGAAGCACAGCGACACGCATAGAAAACTTGTAGAAGCTTGCAAAAGGCATGACCGACAAGCGCAATTCAAGCTATATGGATTGTACTCAAAAGCGATGTACAATATCTGTCTGCGAATGCTCAATAATGTTGGTGAAGCAGAAGACATTTTGCAAAATTCATTTATAGATGTTTTTTCAAAATTAGATAGTTTTCGATACAAATCATCAATAGGCGCGTGGATAAAACGCATTGTGGTCAACAATTGTATTAATCACCTCAAAAAACGGCGTATTGAGCTAGTACCACTCAAACAATACGAGAAGGCTACTGACGAAGAACAACCGGAGGTAGCTTATTCGCATTTGAATGTAGAAAAAATAAAAACTGCCGTCCAAAAATTGCCGGATGGTTATCGTGTGGTCTTAACACTATATCTTTTTGAAGGATACGACCATGCCGAGATTGCCGAGATTATGAATATCAGCGTCTCTACCTCAAAATCACAATATAATCGCGCAAAAAAAAGACTACGGGGATTAATGAGTGAATTTCAAATGAGTGAGTGAGTGAATTTTGAATGAGTGAATTTTGAATGAATGAATTTTGAATGAATGAGTGAGTGAATTTTGAATGAATGAGTGAGTGAATTTTGAATGAATGAGTGAGTGAATTTTGAATGAATGAATTTTGAATGAATGAATATTAAAAAAGGTAAAATCAGTTCCTTATTATGGAAAAAATAGAACAATTTGTCCAACAAAATCGTGAGGTGTTCGATACCGAAACACCGCCACAGCATATATGGCAGGAAGTGGAAAAAACGCTTCCGCGCAAGCGTATTTATCTTCGTATATTGCGTATGGCTGCTGCTATTGCTTTGATATTGGGACTGGGGGTTGTCATTGGCAGATACGCTGCGCCACAATCGGAATCACAACTTGTTTTAAGCGATATTTCGCAAGAATACGCCGAATTAGAACATTTTTATACACAAAAAATCAATCAAAAAATAGACCTGCTCAAGACCGAAAAACCAGACGATAAAGCATTGTCTGATATTAGCGAATTAGAAAAAGAATTTGAAGGATTAAAAAAAGAACTTCAGCAAACTAATACGAGTGATGAACAAGTCATTCATGCTATGATTGAAAATTACAGAACGAAAATACAAATCCTCGAAAGAGTACTTAACAGAATCGATTATTCAATTAAAAATACTGATAATGAGAAAGATATATAGTCAATTAAATATTTTTATACCTATCATAAAATACAAATACCCCTTTGCACTTATTGTGTTATTACTTATTCAGGTCAATGTATTTGCCGCACGCGATGAGTTCAAAAAAATGATAAAAGAGACCTTCACCGTCGAAGCAGATACTCGCATCGGGGCTATCAATAAACATGGCGATATACACATTCATACTTGGGATAAGGACGAAGTAAGTTTTGAGATTACAATAACTGTAGAAGCCCAAACAGAGGCAGATGCACAACGCGAATTTGACCGAATAGATGTAGAATTTTCAAATGTAGGGAATACCGTCAGTGCAGAAACTATATGGGGAGAAAGAGAGACCAAACGGAGATGGTCTTTCTTCGACTGGAGTACATGGGGCAGTGGAAATGGTTGGGAAAGCGGCAACAAAATTCGCGTGGACTACGTCATCAATATGCCGGCTGCCAGTTCGGTTGACTTTACGAATAAATATGGTCATATCAATTTCCCAAAACTTGATAATGACGTTAAAATAGCCGTCAAATACGGCAATATGGACGGCGAACATGTCGGTGGCAATTTTGATTTGAATGTAGGTTATGGAGATGCTTGCCTTAAGACCGTTGCGGGGAAATCCGAAGTCCATATAAAATACGGAAAATTCTGTGCAGATGAACTCGCCAAACTTGACATTGAAAGTAAATATTCAAAAGTTTATATCGACAAAACCCAAGACATCACTATACAATCCAAATACGACCACTACGAACTCGGAACCGTGCAAAACCTCCACTCTGACGGCAAGTATGACGACTTTGAAATAGAATGGGTTAAAAACATAAAAATATATAGCAAATATAGCGATTATCGAATTGAAGAACTCGCCGGTACAGGATATTTGGACATGGAATATGGCAACAGTAAAATCAGCCGACTTGCTCCCGATTTCGGTGATCTGAGGCTTGATGGAAGTTATGTTGATTTCAAAATCAAAGTTTCATCCGGTATGTCTTTTGATGTCAATGTAGAAACCAGTTACGGTGATTTAGACTTTATGGATGATGACCATATCGTTATACAAAAAGATAATTCAGATAGAGAAGCCGAAGGCTACGTCGGTAGTCCCAATTCCGGCAATCGCCTCAGAGCAAGACTTCGATACGGGAATTTGAGAATATGGTAAAATAGCTAATCACTCAAGCATAAAAAAAGGCTAAAACGTTGACAAACAACATTTTAGCCTTTTTTATTTTCTTAGTGCCCTCCCCTTCTAATTTCTTAGAAACTCACTCGCCTTTATTTTATCATCTTTAATGATGTAGGCATTAGGGAAGTCTTCTTTAATGCGATGTTTGAGTTCGGTAGCTTCGAGTTTGGTACGAAATGCCCCTGCGTTGAGTTTGTAATAAGGGGCTTTATACGTCCATTCGGCATCCAACTCTGGGTAATCGTTCAGGAATTTCGCCTTCGTTTCCATGATCACATCCCGGTCTGTACCCGCAGCTATTTGTACTCGCCAGCCATTAACCGTCATAGAACGGTTGATTTCTTTGTGGCGGTGTATCATTGCCATGACGGAGCCGTCTTCCACTAAACTAACCTGTGCGTTAGTATCTGTACAACACATTAAAAAAACAGCAGAAATAAAGATGTATTTCATATCAAATTATTTGATGATTTCAGTACCGGCAGAGGTGCCGAGCCGAGCAGCACCTGCTTCTATGAGAGCTTCCGCCGCTTCACGATTTCGGATACCACCGGAGGCTTTGATTTTAATCTGGTCATTAAGTTGTTCTCTCAACACAGTGATGACTTCTACTGTTGCGCCACCATTCAACCCCGTTGATGTTTTGACGAAGTTTACACCTACTTGGTTACAAATTTCGCAGAGTTGCTTGATTTCTTCCTCATCAAGCAAACCCACTTCCAAAATAACTTTAATGACTTTTCCTCTGGCGTGTGTTGCCATCGTCATGCTCTCAATATCATTTTTGACATAAGCCCAATGACCGTTTTTGACCGCACATATATTGATGACAACATCGACCTCATCCACACCTTCTTCTATGGCTCTTTTGACCTCCTCCACCTTAGCCGGCGTGCAGGCATAACCCATAGGAAAACCTATGACTGTTGCTACACGTACAGGTGAATCTTCCAATTTTCGGACAACATCTCTAACAAAGTAAGGCGGTACACACACTGCTGCAAAACGGTGTTTGTGTGCCTCCTCGCAAAGTGCTTCGATGTCTTCTGATGAACAGTCCGGCAACAGTACTGTATGGTCGATAAGTTTCGCTAGATCCATAGCAAGTTTCTGAGTAAAAAGATAAGAATAACTTAGTACATTGTTTATTAAACAATGTACTTAGTCCAAGTTGCTGTATCTTTTCACCAAGTGAATAAAGGTCTGCAAATATAGGACAATTTGTTTAAGTGTGCCTTATTTTAAATGAAAAAAATCTCTATATCGTAATAAAAAACCCTCGCCCAAAAGGACGAGGGAATTATGTGGGCCCACCTGGACTCGAACCAGGGACCAGCGGGTTATGAGTCCGCTGCTCTAACCAACTGAGCTATAGGCCCCTCAATTGGCACTCGCTAAGAGTGTTTTCTTTTTGTGGCTGCAAATTTACATCTTTGCTACCATAATAATCAAATTTTCGTACGAATATTTTGTGAATAGCATAAAAAACTTGCAAATCTTGATAAGGATAACGTTAGTCCGTTCAAAAAAGTTCGGTCAAGCGGTCGTATATTTTGAATAAACCTTGTCAATCGCTGCCGCAAGTTGGTGGTCTTTATCGGTGACGGTGTTTCCGGCATCATGCGTATTCAATTCAATAACCACCGAATTATAGACATTACTCCAATTTGGATGATGATTTTGCTTTTCAGCATGAAAAGCAACTTCGGTCATAAAGCCGAAAGCTTCAATGAAGTTATTGAATTTGAAAGTACGCAGGAGCGTATTGTTTTGTTCTGTCCACATAGTTTATTATTTTTATTTTGAGCGCAAAATAACCTTTTTGCCAGAAATAAAAAACAGCGTAAGCCACATATCTTAGCATATCTTTAAGTTTTTTGGATAAACAAAAGGCTAAAACATGATAATACTTACGCTGACTAACCCAAACTACTAACTATAAGAATTTTGTTGTCAAACTTATTTATTAAGAACGATTTTTTGTAAAAACCGTTGCTTGCACTACTAAAATTTAACACTTTCTTGATGTATAAAATATTTTGCCCATGGGCGATATATACAAAAAGCGTCACCCTCTCAAGTAGGACGACGCTTTTATATTATACCGTAAAAACTAAATATTCTTACAAATCGTCTGTTCTTGGCTTAGATGAATAATTCACCTTCAATTGATTAATTTTTCTCAACTCTACTTTTACATCCGTAACAATTCCCATCGTCACATCTTTATCTGCACGAATAGAGGCGGTCATACGTGCGCGTTCTGCTTCACGTAATTTGGCTCTTTCTTGCTCAATAAATAACTTAAGGTCTTTGATCTCGGAAAAAGAATCATTCAATTGCATACGAGGTGCGCTACCATATTTCTTTTGAAAACGCTTGGCAGGTACGCCCATATAGATATAGCTCACCAACGATTTTTTCTCCAATTTCTGCAACTCTGTCGCATACGGATAATTGACCTGAACCTTGAGTTCAGAATCTTTCATGACCGTTACTACCATAAAGAAAAACAGTAGGATAAAGATAATATCCGGCAATGAAGCTGTTGATATTTTAGGCGTTGCTTTTCCTCCGCCTCTACTAATTTTTGCCATAATTTTTATTTGAAGTGTTGTGGTGTTGAAGTATTGAAGTGTTGTAGTTCATCATTCGAGCGAAACTTCAACACTTCAACACTTTAACACTTCAACACGTTTTATCACTTTTCTTCACCAAACGATGTAGGTTCGGCTTCGGAAATAACGAGTGGTATATCAGCACGCAATTCTCTTTGCTGTTCAATGTGCAAATCATTATAGACTTTACCAAATCGTTTGTCTGCCTCATCGTCCCAAAGTTCACGATAAGCTGCCTTCAGCTCATTATATACTTGAATGTAGGCTTCATAAGAAGTTCCTCTATCATTTTTTAATGAGATAATGGCTTTCTTAGGACTTTCAGCCATATTTGCTGCCCCCATAGGATTGGCAATAAACTTTTTGGTATTTTCTCTCAAGTCACGCGATGGCATTAGCTGCCCACGTACCAAGAGTTCGTCATTGGCATTCACCAAGACAGAATATACATTGCGCTCATTGAGCTTCATTTCCGGTGGCGGCTCATCTGACCAAGGTGGTAGCTTTACCGTAATCCCTTTATCCACGTCTATCGTAGTGGTGACGAGGAAGAAGATGAGCAGCAGGAAGGCAATATCTGCCATCGAACCTGCATTTACTTCAGGCGATTCTCTTCTTGCCATAATTTATTTTTTGAAGTGTTGTAGTGTTGAGGTATTGAAGTATTGAAGTTCATCATTCGGACGAAACGTCAACACGTCAACACGTCAACACATCAACACATTTTATTACTTAAACATTCCGCGTAGTTCGGAAAGTATGAGAACAACCCATGCTCCAAAGAACATAATAGTAGCCACCCATATACCGGCACTGATACCTTTACCTTGCCCCGCTGTAACCGCGAAGTCAGACATGGCTTTTGTGATGTCGCTGGAAGCAGAAGCTCTGAATACGAAATAAAGTACTGCCATGACCACTGCTGCGATGATGAGCGGTAAAGATCCTTTCGGATTCATGATAATGGAACGAATGATAAAAATAACCATCAGTACGAGTGCAGCGATAGCCATAAATCTTGCCGCTATTAAGCCGAAGTCAAAGAAACTTTCGCCATACAAGACTTCTCTTGCTGGTGCATCGGCATATTGACTCATGCCCGAAACCATAGAAAATACTGCTATGGCAACCAGTATAGCACCTACGACAAAAGCTATAAGTTGTCCGTTTTTATTTAAAAACCTATACATAAAAATTTGGTTTAGACACGTTTGTTATCAATAAGAATATCTACTAGCGAAGTAGATGCGTCTTCCATACGGTTGACGATACTGTCGATTTTTGATACAATATAATTGTAAAAAATCTGAAGAATAATCGCTGTGATAAGACCAAATACTGTGGTCAAAAGGGCTACCTTAATACCCCCTGCTACGATAGACGGGTTGATGTCACCCACTTCTTCGATTCTATCGAAGGCAGTGATCATACCGATTACCGTACCCATGAAACCAAGCATCGGTGCAATAGCAATGAAAAGTGAAATCCAAACCAGTCCTTTTTCCAACAGACCCATTTGTACGGAGCCGTAAGAGACTACTGCTTTCTCTACACTTTCGATACCGCCACCTGAACGCTTTAAGCCTTCATGCAAAATACTGGCTGCCGGTCCCGGCGTAGATTTACAGATTTCTTTGGCTTGCTCCATGTCTCCGTCACGCAGTGCGTCGTCCACACGAGCGAGGAGCTTGTCGGTATTAGCAGAAGCAAGATTCAAGGTGATGATACGTTCAATGCAGAACGCCAAACCGAGAATCAAACAAATTAATACCAATGTCATGAACTGCCAGCCTCCTTGAATGAAATATTCTTTCAATAGTTGGTGTCCAAATTTCTTTTCTCCGGTCACTGCGCCTGCTGCTCCTTCGAGCATGTCTTCGGCTGCCTCAGCAGTGTTACTGACAGCGTCTCCGGCAGCTTCGGCAGCATTTTCAGCGCCTTCGATTACTTGTTCGCCAACAGTTTGCTCACCTTCTTGCGCAACAGCGTAATTTGTCGTGAATGCAACCATGCCCATAACAAGCAATAATGCTAATAGCTTTCTCATAATAGTAATTAGTTAAGAATTTACGAGTTGATATAGTAATAAGATTATTTACAATTCCTTTTTGGTGGGTGCGTCGAAAAATTTAACATTTGAATACACCACCGTTTATTTAAATGTAAAATATCAAATTTAAAATGTGTGTAATATGAATTATCGACACTTTTACATTTATTATTTTACATTTTACATTTTTTTAAATTATATGGCGGAGAGAGCGGGATTCGAACCCGCGATACCCTTTTGGAGTATACACGCTTTCCAAGCGTGCGCCTTAAGCCGCTCGGCCACCTCTCCTACTTGCTTTGGTTAATTTAATGGTTGGGTATTTTGCTTTACAAAATGACCTATTGATTGTATCAATTTTTTATTAAAATTAACCCAGCGTAAACATACGAAAATATTTGAATCATTTACAATACAAATCTATCATTCGTATTGAGAATGAAACATGACAGGCACAAAAATTGTAAATTAATGTTACAATTCAAAATTTTTTGCACCGGATAATCAATAAAGCCTTAATTTATTTGAATGAAAAGAAATGAATAATGTCGTTTTACAATTTTTATATTTCAATAAATAAAAATTACATTAAATTGATAATCAGCTATTTGAAATTATGTTAAGAAATGGTTAATTCATCAATTTGTTGATTCTTTTCCTGTTTTGTTCTTTATATTTTGTGTCGTAAAATATTCTTGTCTATTTAAATATTTTTCCTTTTCCAATCCTTATTTGTTATTGTTACTTCCCTGTCATTTATTGTTATTTTTCTGTATAGAAGCCTTAATTTAAATAATAAAATCATGGCGAAAAACCAGATTAAAATTAGGAATTACGCAATTAAAATGTGTACTTTTACAATTATTTGATGACATTAATTGATTAAAATATGAACATAGAAGGCACTATCGGAAACCCTCAATTAATAACACCGCATACAACAAAAAACAAAAATATGAGGAATGGTATCAAGTCAAAAATTGATGTCATTTCATTATTTTCTGGCTGCGGTGGAATGGATTTGGGATTTCATAAAGCCAAATTTAATATAAAATGGGCAAATGATATTGATAAAAAAGCCTGCGAAACTTATGCTAAAAATATAGGCAATCATATTGTACATGGCGACATTACACAGATAGATTATTCGACAATACCAAAAGCAGATTTAATTCTTGGTGGATTTCCTTGTCAGGATTTTTCTATGATATGGAAGCGCGGAGGAATTGAGACGGATAGAGGCAATTTATATAGAAATTTTGTTGAAATTGTATCACGCCAAAATCCATTAATGTTTATTGCTGAAAATGTAAAAGGCATACTTACTGCAAATAAAAAACAAGCAATCAATCAAATCATAAAGGATTTTTCATCAACAGGAAAACATGGTTATAATGCTATTCCCCATCTTATCAATTTTGCAAATTATGGGGTACCTCAATTAAGAGAAAGAGTCCTTATCATAGGAATAAGAAAGGATGTTCATATAGATTTCAACATTCCGACTCCTACCCATCTACCCGACAATTATGTTACAGCAAAACAAGCGTTAGAAAACGTAAAATCTGTAGTACACAATAACGAACATCAAAACATAAAAGAGAAAACAATAGAAAAATTAAAACTAATTCCACCGGGTGGTAATTTTACGAGCATACCAAAGGATTCACCTCATTACGTAAAAGGCATGATATCACATGTTTACAGACGCTTACACCCCGACAAACCTTCAACGACTATCATTGCTGCGGGAGGTGGCGGAACTTGGGGGTATCATTACGAAGAACCTCGACCTTTAACAAATCGAGAAAGAGCAAGATTATTTGGTTATCCTGATGATTTTATTTTTGAAGGTACTATAACAGAAGTGAGACGGCAGATAGGCAATTCTGTTCCACCTACCGGAATATTACCTTTTGCCAAACATATCAAAAAATTCTTAATGCAAGTAAAAACTCATGTACACTAACACTAAAAATTATGGTGGTAATTTCCGTAATGTATTGGATAAGGAGTTTAAAAATGCAGATAGTGTCACAATTGCTTCTGGTTACGCTTCTCTTAGTATCATCAAAGTATATGAAAGTGATTTTGTAAAAATTGCACAAAATGGAGGTGTTTCGAGGTTGTTATTAGGAATGGCATTTTATGAAGGTCTCAGAGAAAAACAACTAAAAGCTGTTACTGAACTCAATGAGCAACTCAAAGGTTTTGGCAACTCATCCGGTGTTTATGTTGCACGAGGCAGAAGATATCACGGTAAGATATATCACTTTGAAAATCAAGGTCAATCAAATTTGTATGTAGGTTCTTCCAATTTCTCATCAAGTGGTACTCAAGGCAATATTGAGTGTACAATTTCAGTATCCATACAAGCCGAGAAAATAAGACTGATTCAATTTCTGCAAGACCTTTATTCGTCCAAGTATTCTATAAGAATAGACAAAGTAAAAATTCCCATATCCGGTAAAAAAATACCAACAGTAAAAATCCAGAGTAAATGGGATAATCTTGATAAATACGATGTATCAACAATTGATAAAACCAATCTACCAAAACTTGAATTTCCATTAGAAAGAATAGTCAATCAACCCAAATCTAATTTGAATATCTATTTTGGAAAGGGGCGACAACCACCAAAAGGTAGTAAGGGCAAGATCATACCACGCGCTTGGTACGAAGCAGAAATCACCTCCAGTAAATCCCTTACTGCCTTACCCGATTATCCTAAAAGAGATTTCTTGGCTTATACGGATGATGGATACATCATTCCAATGACTACTCACGGAGATTATAATAAAAACCTACGCTCCAAGAATGGTTTACAGATATTCGGGATATGGATAAAAGGAAAACTTGAAAGAGCTGGTGCATTGCAAAAGTACGAACCGGTCACACTGGATACACTGATAGAATACGGAAATTCAACACTAATCTTATACAAAATTGATGACGACAAATATTACATGGAATTCTAAATCTACATCCCAAAAATGTCTGCCGAATACTATCCAAAGTCAATTTAAAATTTGCTCTGTCCGGCATAAATTCGGTTGACTTTTTCAAATACTCAAGGGTTATTTTCTATAAATTCCTATCCAAAATATTCTCGTCTATCTCCTCTGTATTTTCTTTTGAATTGGGAATAAAAAGAGGCATCAATATCGCCAATAAAAATATTATACCACTCACCCATGCCACTATATTTGAATATGGATAGGACATCACCCGCATCACATATCCCGCTATAATACCGACGAAACCAAGTACTAACATCGCGACGATAACAATGGCAGAAGTAAGATTATTTTTCATAAATATACACAATGACGAACAATGCGCTTGAGGGGATACTACTTTTGGTTTTTCATAGCTGCTTTGATAAAATGTACAAATAAAGGATGTGGATTTTCAACAGTACTTTTTAATTCTGGATGAAACTGTACGCCAACAAACCAAGGGTGGTCTTGAATTTCAATGATTTCCACTAAGCCCGATTTAGGGTTGACTCCGGTAGCTATCATTCCATTTTCTGCAAGTAGTTTTTCGTAATGGTCATTAAATTCGTAGCGATGACGATGGCGTTCATGTATCGTCTTTCTTTGGTAAGCATCGTATGCGTGCGATGGTTTTTTGAGTTCACACTTGTAAGCACCGAGGCGCATCGTACCACCGAGTTGAGTGATATTTTTTTGTTCTTCCATCATGTTTATTACAGGATGGGGCGTGTGTTCATCGACTTCGGTAGAAGCTGCGTCGTCGAGTTCGAGTACATTTTGTGCATACTCGACTACTGCACATTGCATCCCCAAACAAATGCCAAAAAAAGGAATTTTATTTTCTCTGACGTATTGAATCGTACTGATTTTTCCGCCAATTCCACGTTCTCCAAAACCGGGCGCAACCAATACACCATCTAGATTTTTCAATAAATCATGTACGTTATCAGCATTAATTTGTTCGGAATGAATGGGTTTTACATGTACCTTATACTCATTTATCGCACCGGCATGAATGAATGATTCATAGATAGATTTGTAGGCATCTTGCAGTTCATTATACTTTCCGACGAGTCCGATACGCACCTCTCCAAGCGGATTTTTGAGCTTTCCAAGAAAAGTTTTCCATTCCTTCAGGTCGGGTTCTTGCTTGCTTTGCAATTGAAACTTCTGGAGTACTGTCATGTCCAATTTCTCTTTGAGCATGAGCAATGGCACATCATAAATCGTATCTGCATCTATCGCCTCAATGACTGATTCAATATCGACATTGCAAAATAAAGCGAGCTTTTTACGAATCGATAATCGAAGTGGATGTTCTGTACGACATACCAAAATATCCGGCTGTACCCCCGAACTCAATAAAGTCTTGACAGAATGTTGTGTCGGCTTGGTTTTCAACTCTTTAGCAGCACTCAAATAAGGAATATACGTCAAGTGAATGACCATACAATTGGCTGCGCCGAGTTCCCAACGCATCTGGCGCATTGCCTCTATGTAAGGCAGCGATTCTATATCACCGACCGTACCACCAATTTCCGAAATAATGATTTCGTATTCATTGTTTTGGCCCAACAGGCAAAACCGTCGCTTGATTTCATCGGTGATGTGCGGAACCACCTGTACGGTTTTGCCGAGATACTCGCCCTCTCGCTCTTTATTGATGACGGTTTGATAAATGCGTCCTGTCGTCACGTTGTTTGCCTGTGAGGTCGGTACATTCAAAAAACGCTCGTAATGCCCCAGATCAAGGTCGGTTTCCGCACCATCTTCGGTCACATAACATTCGCCATGTTCATACGGATTAAGTGTGCCGGGATCGACATTGATGTAAGGGTCAAATTTTTGGATCGTTACGGAAAAACCACGCGCCTGAAGCAATTTGGCGAGTGAAGCAGAGATAATCCCTTTGCCCAAAGAAGAACTCACGCCTCCCGTAACAAAAATATATTTAGCCATTATTTGTGATTATTTTAATGATTGTTTTTTACTTCGCAGTACGAATACATTGACGCGAATTCTAATGAATCCGCAAAACCTTGTTACGGGGTACAAAAGTACGAATAAAAATGGAGAGATTTTGTAATTGTGTAGTTGTATGATTGCAAAATTGTTTTAAACTTCTGCTTATCAAACAGTTAGAAATTTAACTTTAACAAATTTAATTATTTTTTATAAAAATTAAATTATCATAATATTTTGCGAAGCAAAAAACAATTTAGAATTTCACCATCATATTATTATACAATTTTAAAACTATGCAGTCAAAAAATATATGGATCACCGCAATAGAAATATTGCTTGTTCAAGTAGTTGTTTTTATGGGTTTATGGATATTCCTTCCTTTTTGGGCGAGTCTGTTGACCTTTATCATTCCAATGATAGGTGTACCGATATTGCTGATTGCCCTCATCGCTGAATTACTTGAGCGAACACGTATCTCTCGCTTATACTTTGTAGTAATGTTCGTTACAATCCTTGTACCACCTACGGTAGCTTTTATATACAGTTTCCTTTCGAGAAATGATTGGAATTTCTTGAATTTTGAATGGCTAAGTGGGTAGCCAATATCAAATCAAGCGATGCTTACCAAATGCCGGATTGACCGTATCCTTTTCAGATAAAACAATATCTTCCGTAGGAATTTTCCAATCAATATTCAGGATCGGATCATTATAAGCGATGCCACCTTCACTTGGTTTATTATAAAAATTATCACATTTATAAGAAAAGACAGCTGTATCGCTTAGTACCAAAAATCCATGAGCAAATCCACGCGGCACGTAAAATTGCAGATGATTTTCTCCACTCAATTCGATGGCGTAATGCTGACCATAAGTCGGAGATTTCGGGCGAATATCAATAGCCACATCAAGTACTTTCCCTTCGAGTACGCGCACGAGTTTCGACTGTGCATGTTCGCCCGTCTGATAGTGCAAACCGCGTAGCACGCCATAAGTTGATTTGGATTGATTCTCTTGTACAAAGTCGTCATGTATCCCACCTTCTGCAAAAGTATTTTTATTATAACTTTCATAAAAATAGCCTCTGTCATCGGCAAATACACGCGGTTCAAAAATTAATAAACCTTCTATATCTGTGGTCTTAAATGGCATTTTAGTTGTGTTGAAGTGTTGGAGTGTTGGAGTGTAAAATTTTGCAAAGCAAAATTCAAAATACTTCAGCACCGCAGCACCTCAACACTTCAACACCTCAACACATTATTTTTTCCTAAAAAACATCCCGATAGGAACACCGGTAAGGTTGAAGTTTTTGCGCCACACATTCTCCAAGTACTGTTTGTAGGAGTCTTTGACATACTTCGGATTATTGCAGAAAAAAGCAAAAGCCGGATAGTACGTTGGTAATTGTGTAACGTATTTTATTTTGGCAAAACGCCCCTTATGGGAAGGTGGCGGATATTGTTCCATCGCCTTTTGCATCACATTATTGAGCTTAGAAGTCGGAATTTTCTGGTTGCGATTTGCATGTACTTCAAGTCCGGCTTCTACCGCTTTAAAGATGCGTTGTTTTTCGGTTGCTGAGATAAATAAAATCGGCACATCGGTAAATGGCGCAATTCGATTACGGAGGTTATCTTCATATTCCTTTGCTGTATTCGTCTCTTTATCAATTAGATCCCACTTGTTGATCAATATTACCAAACCTTTGTTTCGTTTTTGAGCGATACTAATGATACTGAGGTCTTGCGATTCGACACCATCTACGGCATCAATGATTAAAAAGCAGACATCAGCTTCTTCAATGGCTTTGATGGCACGCATGACGGAGTAAAATTCGAGGTCTTCATGTACTTTACTTTTCTTGCGAATACCGGCAGTATCAATCATTAAAAAGTCTTTTTCAAATTTCTTATACCGAGTATGAATAGCATCGCGGGTAGTACCTGCGATGTCGGTCACGATATTGCGTTCTTCGCCGATAAGGGCATTGACGAAGGACGATTTGCCGACATTGGGTTGCCCAACTATCGCAAAGCGGGGCAGGTCAGAATCTACGCGCTTTATCTCCGTAATATGTTCCGTTAGGGCATCCAACAATTCTCCCGTGCCACTACCGTTGATGGAGGACAAGAAAAAAGTCTCTTCAAAACCCAAACTCCAGAACTCATTGGCAATCAACATTCTATCGTGATTATCAACTTTGTTGACAGCAAGTATAACGGGCTTATCTGTACGACGCAGCATATTGGCGACTTGCTCGTCAAAGTCCGTGATGCCCGTCATTACATCCGTCAAAAATATAATGACGCTTGCCTCGTCAATGGCAATTTGCACTTGTGAACGAATGGCTTTTTCAAAAATATCTTCTGAATTTTTGACAAAACCTCCAGTATCTACGACTGTAAATGTTTTGCCGTTCCAGAAGGACTGTCCGTATTGGCGGTCGCGAGTGACACCACTGATATCATCAATGATAGCTTGACGCTCACCTATAAGGCGATTGTAAAGAGTGGATTTGCCGACATTCGGACGACCTACTATGGCTACTATATTTCCCATTTTGAAATTGTGTTCTGCGTTCTTTGTTCATCCTCTTTTTGTGATTTAGGACGATGAACATAAGACAAAAAACGCTTCTGCAAAGGTAGGAAAACTTTTTAAGGGATGAGGAATGAGGAATGAGGAAATTTATTTACAGCTGCCCGCTATCAAGCAGTAATTTGGTTTTAAAAATGGTGACAAGTGATAAGCCGTCTTGTATGTCACCACGCATTGCCATCTCAAATACTTCTTGAAAAGGGAGTTTCCGTACTTGGATATCTTCGGTATCTTCGGGTGCTGCTTCGCCGAATGAAAGGTCTTGTGCAATGTAGGCTACACCGACTTCATCCGTCACTGAATTGGAGGTGTTCATATCAAGAATTTTTGTCCATTTTTGGGCAGTGATACCTGTTTCTTCGAGTAGTTCGCGTTGAGCAGATTCGAGTGGAGTGCTGCCTTCCGGTCCGCCGCCTTCGGGAATTTCCCAACTGTACTCGTTCAACGTATAGCGGTATTGTCCAACCAACCATGTATTCAAGTCTTCATCCAAAGGTAGGATGCCTATTGCAAGATTCTTAAAACCGACTACGCCGTAGATACCCGCTCCTCCCGAAGGATTAAGCACTTGATATTCAGTGACTTTTATCCAAGGATTATCGTATTTGACTTCTGAGGAAAGGGTTGTCCATGGATTCTTTTCCATAAGATATGCTACTGTTCGTTCCTTAATTCTTTAATAATTTTTTCTAATTCATGGACGCGCTTGGCGAGGTCAGGCAGGTTTTTGAAAACAACTTGTGAGCGCATAAAATCGGTATAATTGAATGCCGGTGAACCGTGCCATGCCGCTCCTGGCTTTTTGAGCGAGCGCGATACACCGCTTTGGGCTTGCACTTTGGAGCCGTCGGCTACCGTGATGTGTCCGACGAATCCAGCTTGTCCGCCAATCATACAATTTTTACCGACTTTGGTGCTGCCTGCTATACCTGCTTGTGCTGCTATGGCAGTGTTTTCGCCGATTTCTACATTGTGGGCGATTTGGATGAGGTTGTCGAGTTTTGCGCCGTCTTTGATGTAGGTCGAACCCATTGTGGCGCGATCTATGACGGTGTTTGCACCGATTTCTACATCTTTTCCGAGTATGACGTTTCCGATTTGAGGGATTTTTTTATATGTTCCGTCTTCTTGCGGTGCAAAGCCGAAGCCATCGCTACCAATGACCGTATTCGCATGAATGACACAACCGTCATTAATAATACAATCTCTGTAAATCCGTACGCCCGGATGCAAAACGACATTTTTTCCTATCGTGACATTTTTACCAACATATACTTGCGGATAAATGATTGTATTTTCATCAATTTGTACGTTTTCACAAATATGACTGAAAGCACCTATCGAAACGTCAGTCGCTATTTTCGCACTGGGATGAATGGATGCTTGATTGTCTATACCGACAGATTGTTGTGTGGATTGACCAAATTTTTCTAATAATAAGCTCACACAACTATATACGTCGTCCACACGAATAAGTGTCGGATTAAGCGGTTTTTCTGGTTTAAAATCGCGACTGACCAACAGGACAGAGGCTTGTGTGGTATAGGCAAATGGCAGGTATTTGGGATTGGCAAGAAAGCATATATCTCCGGTTTGAGCTTCTTCTATTCGAGCGGGACGCTGTATCAGAGCTTTGGGATTACCTTCTAATGTTCCATTTAAAAAAATACTTATTTCTTGTGCAGTTATCGACATCATCAGACAGTTAGAGTAAGATAAGTGCAAGTACAAGTTCAATCCCGATAGTTATGGGAAAGTTCAATAATTAGTTTAGTTCAAGCACTTAATAAGTGGTTTTGATTTTTAAACGATTCTTACCATGCAAATTTAATTCCAAATTAAGGTGATATTTTCATGCCTTTATCAAAATAAAATTTAACATTTCAATAACGTTTCGGTATTTATAAACTGAATTAGGCTGGGAAAAATTGTCTGTATGTTGATTTTTGTTGTTCTACGGTAAATAATTCTGACAACTCTACTTCGCGATGGATGCCCTTACCTATAGCTACGATTCCTATCCTTAAAGGCTCGTTAGGGACTTGCACCATAGAGATTAGTGACATGTATGGCACAAAAAAAGCGTGAACAGCTTTTGCTGCCCACGCTTTCATACGTTATAATAATTATTCTCACAATCAAATTAGAAACAATACTCATTTGCGTCAATGAGTTGTTTTGCGATGCGACGACGGGCATCTTTCGCATTGATACCTTCATATTTTGTGAAGCGTCTCAATCCTTTTATCAACATCATTTTTTCATCACCTTCTGCCCATGAGCGAATACAGTTACGAGCATTGAGCGCGAGACGTTCTACTGCATCACCGACATATACTTTTGCTATGTCAATTTGTGTTTTGCAAGCCTCTTGTCCGCGTAGTGTAATGAGTTTTTCGACACGCAATACAACTGATTCTGCAACATATATATCAAGCATCATATCAGCGAGATACATCAATATTTCTTGCTCGTCTTTGAGTGATTGCATGAGTTTTTGTACAGTCGCTCCGGTAGTCATCAAGAAGGCTTTTTTAAGATATTGAACAGCATGTTTTTCGTCGGTAAATACCGAACTATTCATACCATGACCATTCGCCGAAGGCGGTGACATCAATTCTCGTTGGACTGCCATAGCGGGAGTCATAATGTCAAGTTTGCCTTTCATAGCACGCTTCATCAACATATCAACTGACAACATTCTGTTGATTTCATTCGTACCTTCAAAGATTCGATTGATACGTGCATCGCGATAAGCACGCGCCATTGGTGCTTCTTCGGAGTAGCCCATACCGCCATAAATCTGCAAGCCTTCGTCCACTACATAATCCAATACTTCCGAACCCGCCACCTTAAGCAAAGCGCACTCAACGGCATATTCTTCGGCTGCGCCGAGTAGTGCCTCTCCGTAAGGTTTGCCTTCTGCGAGCAGTTTTTCTTCCATTTCTTGAATATTCTCGCTTGCGCGATAAATGGCAGATTCGGCAGCATATATACGTATCGCTTGCTCTCCCAATTTGTGTTGTATCGCTCCAAAATTGCTGATTGATTGCTTGAATTGTTGGCGTTCATTGGCATATTTGATGGCGTGATCGGCAGCCATTTTTGCACCGCCAACTGTACCTGCACCGAGTTTGATACGCCCTATGTTGAGTATATTAAAAGCGATTTTATGCCCTTTACCTATCTCACCTAAGACGTTTTCGACAGGTACTTTTACGTTTTCTAAAAAGATTTGACAGGTTGATGAGCCTTTGATGCCGAGTTTGCGTTCTTCTGCGCCGCGAGATACGCCTTCCAAAGCCGCTTCTACGATAAATCCTGTGAACTTATCACTGTCAATTTGTGCAAATACCACAAAAACATCTGCGATACCTCCATTGGTAATCCACATTTTTTGACCGTTGATGATGTAGTGTTTACCATCGTCCGATAGAATTGCTTTGGTTTTGGCAGCAAGTGCATCCGACCCAGAACCCGGCTCGGTGAGGCAGTAAGCCGCTTTTTTTGTACCAGCAACGAGTGGTGGTAGGTATTTCGTTTTTTGCGCTTCATTTCCAAAATACAGTATCGGCAACATACCGATGCCCGTATGTGCGCCATGTGTGAGGGCAAAGGATAAACCGTGCGACATGGTCTCGGTGAGGAGCATGTTGGTCAAAAAATCTTGCGCTGAACCGCCGTACTCTTCTGGAAAAGCCGTACCGAGCAAACCCAGTTCTCCTGCCTCTTCGAGAAGTTGACGGAGTATATCGAGGTTGTGCTTTTCGAGCTTATCATCGACAGGGCGAACTTTTTGTATGATAAAATCTTTTGCCATATCCGCCACCATGCGTTGCTCTTCGTTGAATTGTTCGGGGATAAAAATCGCTTCTGCTGGGGTTTCGGCAACGAGAAACTCTGCGCCACCAAGTACTTTTTCTTGTAATTCCATTACTATTGAGTGTTTTTGAAAAATTTTTATGGTAAGTGAAAGAAAATAAATAACTTGATGCGAAAGTAGAAAATTTCTACCAAAAAAGCAATGCACGCATTGTATTTTTCAATGCGTGCATTGCTTTTTTTTGATTTTTATAGCAAAATGACGTGTACAAGTTGTTTTTGGTGGAAAGAAATGAATGTTATCATTTAGTTAAATCAGTTTTGCATGAACAAATATCTTCATCTTATTTATGATTTATTAAAGGGAAATCTTTTATTTTGCAGTATCTCGAAATTGGTATGGTTTTCGGTAAAGTTCGAGCGTTATCATTTCGTTTTTTTTCTAATTATTTTTTTAAACCATAGAATAGATATGAAAAATCTAATTATACTTTTTTGCTTCGTTTTGTTGGGCGGTTTTGTCACAGCTCAGGAGCAAAATTCCTATGTAAAAACTGTCACCCCACAATCCAGTGAGGTTGTTTTCTTTAATACCAATGTTCCTGTCGGAGTCAAAGAATGGAAAGAAGATAAACTCCGCATTTTGGTAGATGTCGTACACGATGAAAGTATCGGCACCGAAATCTTAGAAAGCTTGATGCAAATTGGTCGTTATGATGTGAAGGCAGATACAAAAGGTGGCGAATTTGTGATAGATATGCCCGGCTTACGTAATGAAATTCTCATGGGTGGTGACGTGATTCAAGAAGCCATTTCTTTGCTAATATTTGCGCCAAGTAATGTCAAAATAGAAACCGAATTTGACGATATGACAGGTGTGCGAATGACCAAAAAAGGTGGCTTTAATGAGTCTCTTGAAATGGAATTTGAATTCAATGTGCCTTTTATGATGTCATTTGGTGGTGAGACGGTATCTGCTGCTACACCGGTACGAGGAGAAACAAGTGAATTGGAAAACCAAGTCAGCGAAAAAAATGCTGAATTACAGGCTTTTGTGAAAGAATTGGCTGCCATGCAGAAAGAACTGGAAGTTGCATACAAAGACGAAATGACTCCCGAAGACCACCAGAAAGTCGATGAACTGGTCATGGGAATCGAACAAAAAAATCAAGACCTTCAGGTGCTCTTCAACGAGTTGAGCAACCTCCAAACACTACTTGACGAAACTTACGGACAGTAGATTGGTTTATGGAGTTTATAAGGTTTATAGAGTGATTAGTTTGTAAAGTGAGCTTATTCGTTTTGCCTTCGGCAAAACTCTTTTCTTACAAACTAATCACTTTATACACTCTGTAAACTCTATACACTCCATAAACCTTATAAACTAACCTCCCCTAACGCCCCTTCGCTGCGTCTGTCTGTGCTTTTTGGGTATTTCCGATTGCTTGATAAGATATGGCACGCTTCGCGTAAAAGTTTTTATTCTGCGGATTTAGTTGAATCGCTCTGCTGTAATCGTTAATAGCTTCATTGTGACGATTCATTTTAGCTAACTCCTCCCCTCTCCAATAATAAGGCATCGGATTACGATTATTGCGTTGTAGATATTGACTAAAATCGCTTATAGCTTGCTGTGCATTGCCCATTTGAGCATACACTGTCCCTCGATTCATATAAGCATCCTGATAACCCGGATCCATTCCAATCGCCTTACTTAGATACTCAATCGCTTTTTGATGCCTTCCCGTTTGAGCATAAATCGCTCCTGTATTACCATAGATTTTAGGGTCATTCGGGTTGAGCGTCGCTACTTTTTCGTAATCTGCGAGTGCTTTATCGTATTCTTGCATTTCAAAAAATACATTCCCACGATTGTTATAAGCCTCATCTCTATTTCCTTCTATTTCAATGGCTTTATTATAATCAGTAAGTGCTTCGGGGTACTTTTTCATTCTGCGATACAGCTTACCTCGACTAATTCTTGCTTTGTAATAACTTGGTTTTAGATTGACCGCTTGCGTCAAATGTCCAAGTGCTTCATCATAGCTTTTTTCTTCCACCAGATAATTTCCCATTTGATTGTGCGCTATATGCGAATTTGGATATTGACTAATCACATTCGACCAAAGACTGCCACTATTTTGCCAGACCTGACAACGCTGATAAGTCAAAAAACACAACAACAAACCCACCGCTCCAATACCACCCAACACACCATATCGAGTAGTATTCGATGTATTTTTTTTTGATAAAAAATTATCTAATAACCAACCAAAAATTAAGAACAATCCAATATACGCCACATAAGTATAACGGTCAGAGATAATCGCATTGCCCACCTGCACAAATTGTAAAGTCAGTGCTATCATCGCCCCATAAAACAGCAAACCAAAGGCAATAACCTTCGTTTTGCGAAGCGACCACCACATCAATCCGCCCAAGCCCAAGACGACCACAGGCGCAAGGTAGTGTATCGCAGAGAGGGCTTTCGGATAAGGATGAAACGCCGATAAATTGGTAGGAATAAACAGCTTGTAGATGTACATGAATGCACCGTAACAAGCGAAAATCAATCGTTCAAAAATACTGTGTGTATCCGATTCGCCTACAATGACCGCCGTATCCTTTTGAATCATAATCGTTACGATACCAAATAAGACAGAAAGTGCAAAAAAGGGTATTTTTTCAATAAAAACCCTCGTCGTCCAAGCCCTGTTTTTGTACCAATCTATCATCAATAAAATAACGGGCAACATTACCGCCGTAGGTTTGGACAGACAGGATAACACAAATAATATGAGCGTGTAAATGTACAGTGATTTTTTTTCGTTAGAAATATATTTCAAATATGTAATCAATGCAGCAAAAAAGAAAAAGGCATATAAAACATCTTTGCGCTCCGCTATCCAAGCCACCGATTCTACGTGCATCGGATGTATCGCAAATAAAAAAGCTGTCAACAATGCACCCGCTATTTTCCTATCGAAAAACAGATATACAAACCAGAATACCAAGACCACATTTAGCAAATGTAGTATCAAATTTGTCCAATGGTATGAACCCGCGTCGAGTTTTGATATTTGATAATTAATAGATAAAGAAAGGATAGTCAGAGGATGATAATTTGATGCAATTTCTTCCGTAAACATCGTCTTGATACTCTCGCCATTCAGCTTAACGATATACGGACTTTCTGTCACATAATCATGGTCATCCCAATTTGTAAATCCGGCATTCAAAGAAGGGTAAAAACTAATAAAGGTCAGCAATAAAATTCCTCCTAATAATAGTAAGACATTCCGATTGCGCCACCAAGTGGATGTCGTACTTGTTTGCTGAATTTTAAGTGACTTACTTTTAGCTTTTGATTTAGATTTAGCTTCTTTTTTAAGCTGTTTTTTAGACTTCTTTTGGCTCATATCGGTATAGATTTATGAGGCAAAATACGAATAAAATGAGAATTTATAGGTAAGGTTTACCGGTATTTGTAGTACTTTTTTGAAATGTACGGATAAGCAAATTATTCCTCTTTCAACTTCTTTAATCTATCCACTGTTGTATATTTGCGACTCGAAAAACGAATCACCAATCACGAATCACTAATACAATGAAATACGACGTAACAGTCATCGGCTCCGGTCCCGGAGGATATGTCGCGGCGATACGCTGCGCTCAATTGGGTATGAAAACTGCCATCATCGAACGCTACGACACCCTCGGCGGCACTTGCCTCAACGTAGGCTGCATCCCTTCCAAAGCCCTTTTGGATTCATCCGAACATTATCATAATGCACATAAAAAATTCGAGACACACGGCATTGGTGTTTCCGGTTTGAAATTGAATATGGCGCAAATGATAAAGCGCAAAAATGACGTAGTAGAACAGACTACGGGCGGTATAAATTTTTTGATGAAAAAAAACAAAATCGACGTATATCACGGACATGGTTCTTTTGTCAATAAAAACACTATAAATGTAGCGAAAGACGATGGCTCAAACGAGACCATTGAGACGGATAAAACTATCATCGCCACAGGTTCAAAACCCATTGCTCCGGCAGCATTTAATTACGATAAAAAGCGCGTCATTACATCTACCGAAGCCTTGAATATCACTAAGTTACCTAAGCGAATGACGGTCATTGGTGCAGGTGTAATTGGCTTGGAATTGGGCTCAGTATTTGCGCGATTGGGTACGGAGGTCGAAGTGGTCGAATACGCTGACCGCGCCATCGCAGGCATGGACGGCGATTGCAGCAAAGAACTTACCCGTTCGCTCAAAAAATTAGGCGTTAAATTTCACCTTAAACATAAGGTCAAAGAGGTCAAAGCCACCTCTCGCAGTACCACCCTCATCGCCGAACATCGCGACACTCAAAAACCCCTCGAAATCAAGGCAGATTACTGCCTCGTTGCTATCGGACGACACGCTTACACCGCCAATCTCGGTTTAGAAAACATAGGTATCAAAACCGACGACAAAGGACGCATCGAAACCGACGCACACCTACAAACCAATGTAGCGGGTATCTATGCAATAGGCGATGTCATCAAAGGCGCAATGCTCGCGCACAAAGCCGAAGAAGAAGGCGTTTTTGTGGCGGAAAGCATGGCGGGAGGCAAACCGCATATTGATTATAATTTGATTCCGGGAGTAGTTTATACTTGGCCCGAAGTTGCCGCAGTGGGGCAAACAGAGGAACAACTCAAAGCCGCCGGAGTACCGTACAAATCCGGCAAGTTCCCCATGCGTGCGCTCGGACGCGCCCGTGCGAGCATGGATATTGAGGGTATGGTCAAGATTTTGGCGCATAAAGATACAGACGAGGTGCTTGGCGTTCACATGGTCGGACCGCGTGTGGCAGACCTTATCGCCGAAGCAGTTACGGCAATGGAGTTCCGCGCATCGGCAGAAGATATTTCACGAATGAGTCATGCACATCCAACTTATGCAGAGGCAGTTAAAGAAGCAGCATTGGCAGCTACGGCGGATAGGGCTTTGCATATTTAGATGGTGGACGACTGACGTTATTATTGACGTAGAGAAAATTCATGAATTTTCTCTACGTCAATTTTTTTTTGTAAAAATGTAATAAAATTCGTATCTTGAATAAAAATTTGACTGGAAAATGGATACAGCAACTATTACTAAAATATCAGCTTACGAGGCTGAAAGAGGAAAACCAATGCCAAGTAAAAATCATGCTATCATTCAGCGTAACTTAATGTTTATGATATCATTACAATTGAAAAATAAAATAGATGTGCTGCCTGAATTAAGCCTGAATATTAACGGGAAAGAACGTATCCCCGATCTTACTATTTACCCAACAGTTAGTTTTGTACCCTTTTCAGATGAGAGCAAAATGAGCGAAGTTCCACTGACAACTGTTGAAATTCTCTCTGCTAGCCAAAAAATCAGCGACCTGACCGCTAAATCAGGTGAATATTTCGATTTTGGGGTACAATCTTATTGGTTAGTCATTCCTGAATTGCGCTCTATTTATGTGTTTAACAGCTCGGATAAGCACGAAGTTTTTGCCAATGAAGAAATCTTATCTGACCCTACGCTTGGCATTGAGTTGGATTTGAAACGAGTGTTTGGAGAGAAGTTTAGGTTGGAATGATTTGATAGTGATATAAAAAGAACTCGCCTTACATTTTCAAAAATGTAAGGCGAGTTTTGTTTCGGAGAGGCTTTTTGTAATACTATATTCAAATTTCAAATACAATAATATTATCTTTTCATAACTTATAAACATCTGTCGGACTAACACAAAAAACAGCACGCTTACCTTTAATCGCAATAGGCGCACGAAATAGTTGCGGATTACGAACCAACACATTCAACCAATCCTCATCATCAAATTCGCTACCCTTAATATTTTGTTGATAATATGGATGTGCCTTGTTGAGCATTTGCTTTGGGTGCATATCCAGACGTTCTATGATTTCTCGTAGCATCGTTGTCGTTGCAGGAGTGCTATTATAGGCTTGCGAACGTACATTAGGCGTAATACTTTTGGCGTAAGCTAATGTTTTGCGGTCAGCAGACGAATCAGGATTGTAATACAAAACTATTTCATTTTCATGTACCTTCATAAGCAGGAATGTTTTTAATCGTGAACAGCAAATATGCGGTTTTTTTATTAAAAACAAAAATATCTAAACAAATAAATAACAAAAATCCAACAATGGAATTATTTTATTACATTCCAACAAAATATAATTAAAAAATTAAATCGTTTTAATTTGAACAAAAAAGGTGACCCGAAAGAATTTCAAGCCACCTATTACTCGTTGAATTGAATGTATTACTTAACCCTTTTAACTAACTATTAGGACAACGAGTCATCTTATTTCTTTGAAGCAAGGTATTTGACTGTGATTGACATAATGATGACAAACAACATCGAATCATTAACGCTGTCTCTATCACTTTGTTGTTTAATAGACACCACTTTAACATTTATGCCCTACGCAGTTATTTACATGCCGATAAGACGTTTTTTACTCAAAAATTGTAATTCCTGTGGGCATTGATTACCTTGTAAAAAAATAAAATCGAAAACAGTACAGACCACTACGATGAGATACTTCGCCGAACTCGCCTACAAAGGCACACAATATGCCGGTTGGCAGATACAGCCCAATGCAATGTCTGTACAACAGGTCATCGAGCAGGCACTTTCGACTATTTTGCGCGTGCCTATTAGTGTCGTTGGTTGTGGGCGCACAGATGCGGGCGTGCACGCAAGTCAGTTTTTTTTACACTTTGATTTTGAAGGCGATTTCCCGAAAGAGCTGATCCAACGACTCAACAAATTCTTGCCAAAAGACATCGTATTTCGGCGTATTTTTTCGGTTGACAGTGAAGCTCATGTGCGGTTTGATGCAAAGCTGAGAAGTTATGTATATTTACTTGATTTTGAGCGTAGTCCATTCGATATAGATACTGCATGGTACTATTATAATGCTTCAAATCTGGACATCAAAACGATGAATGAACTCGCCGGGCTGTTATTAGAATACAAAGATTTTACACCATTTTGTAAAGCCAACTCCGATGCCAAAACGATGCTTTGTGACCTCTCCCGCGCCGAATGGATTTTTGACGAACCCAAAAAACGACTAACCTTTCATATCTCCGCCAATCGTTTTTTGCGTGGTATGGTGCGCCTTATTGTAGGAGCATGTGTGTACGTAGGCGAAGGTAGAATCTCAATAGATACTGTCAAAACCGCTATGGACAATCACACCTTATTGGAAAAAAGTTATAGCGTACCTGCTCATGGACTATATCTATGTGACATACAATATTGAGTATTCTTCATTATGTTTTCACCTTTGTCATTTAGGGATGAAAAGGTAGAATAAAGAACATAGAAGACAACGTACAAATTGACCTGACAAAAAGTCCGCACAGAGAAATACCACCTGATATTGTGACAGCATTTTGGTATAAAAAGTCGTCAAAATGACATAGTTTTTATTTTTTCAAAAAGAAATGAAAGGTTTAGAATTAGTCTAAATAAATAAACAACTGATTGATTATTAAAGTTTTGTATAGTTTTATAAAACTAAATCAACAAAACGCTAATAAAACTTTATGTTTTATTAGCTTGATTATTGCTAATTAAAATTGTATCTTTGAAAAGAACAATATAAACGCAATGATTTAGTCTAATTTCTATTTAAAATTAGTTGATTAAATCAAATTATTAAATAAAATGAAAGACCATGTCTGCAATAGATTTTAACACCAATTTTGATAAGCAGGCATCAATGTTACAGGCTTTTGCATATAACCTCACCAAGAATGTAGAGGATGCTAAGGACTTGTTTCAAGAGACTGCTTATCGTGCCATTATTAACCGCGACAAGTTTCGCCCAGGCACCAATTTTAAAGCATGGCTTTTTACGATAATGAAAAATATTTTCATTAATAATTATCGTAAAAAAGTCAAAGCAAACACGATAATTGATTCGACAGCGAACAATTATTACATCAACTCCGGTCAACATACCGTAAAGAACCAAGCCGGGTCAAACATTATGATGAAAGAACTACATCAAATACTTGACCAAATAGACGAAAGTACGCGAGTACCTTTTATGATGTACTATGAAGGCTTCAAATATCAGGAAATTGCCGACCACTTGGAACTTCCTTTGGGAACGGTCAAAAGCCGGATTTTCTTTGCGCGAAAAGAGTTGAAAGAGTTGATTCGAGATTATTACACTGCCAATGACATGCAAGCCGTATTGTGGTAAACATTCGTCATTGAAATTATAAGAGAGGTTCACTCCTATTGGAGTGAACCTTTTTTATTGGATAAAAATGAAACTAATTTACGTACCTTTGCAATATGACAACAGAACAATTAAAATCACTTCAAGACCGACTGGGCATTATAAGGAGGTATCTTTGACGTAGATAAGCGGTTAGAACTTATCGAAGAAGACGAACAACGTGCCGGAGATCCCGACTTTTGGTCGGACAATAAAAAGGCGCAAGCTGTACTCAAAACCCTGAATTCCAATAAAAAACGAGTAGAAGAATACTATAATTTGGAAGGTCTCATTGACGACCTTGCCGTGCTATATGAGTTTTCGCAAGAAGGTGAAGCTACACCCGAAGAGGTCGATGAACAATACGAAATTGCGCTAAAGGCGATGGATGAAGCAGAGCTAAAAGCTATGCTCGACCAGCCGGAGGACGAACTGAGTTGCACCATCGAAATCAATGCCGGTGCAGGTGGTACAGAGGCTTGCGATTGGGCAGAAATGCTCCTGCGGATGTACATCATGTGGGGCGAGAAAAACGGCTACAAAGTCCGTGAAATAGATCGCGTCAATGGTGACGTGGCAGGTATCAAATCCGTCGAATTAGAAATTAGTGGCGAATTTGCTTACGGCTATCTCAAAGGCGAAAACGGTACGCATCGACTTGTTCGTATCAGTCCGTACAACGCACAAGGCAAGCGACAGACTTCCTTCGCATCCGTATATGTGTACCCTGTGATAGATGACAGTATTGATATCAACCTCAATCCTGCCGATGTCGAAATGCACACCTCACGCTCCGGTGGTGCAGGTGGACAGAACGTCAATAAGGTAGAAACTAAAGTTCAATTGACACACAAACCCAGTGGTATTGTGGTCGTTTGTCAGATAGAACGTTCCCAACTCGCCAATCGTGAGAAGGCGATGCAAATGCTCAAATCCCGTCTTTATCAAATCGAATTGGAAAAACGCAATACCAAACGCGATGAAATCGAAGCCGGAAAAGATGCAATTAGCTTCGGCTCACAGATTCGCAGCTACGTCTTAGACGACCGATGGGTCAAAGACCTTCGCACCGAACATAAAGTCCATAATCCCGACAAGGTACTCAATGGAGAAATTAATGATTTCTTAAAGGCATATCTGTTAGGAGAACAAAACAATAAACGAAAATAATTGTATGGTTGAAAGATTGTATGATTGTAGAATTGTGTGATTGTAATTACGAGTTTTGCTACGCAAAACTTTTTTAATATAATTTTAAAATCGCAGTCCTACCATCACACAATTACACGATCTTGCAATCATTCAATTTTCATACATGAATAAGACAATATTTTCCAGCATACACAGAGAGGCAATATGTGAAGAAGCTCAAAGTGAGGAATTTGACCTCATTGTGATAGGCGGAGGCATCACAGGTGCAGGCATCGCTTTGGATGCTACATCGCGTGGTTTGAAAGTAATGTTAGTTGAAAAAAAAGACTTTGCATGGGGTACGAGTAGTCGCTCTACCAAATTGATACACGGCGGTTTGCGGTACTTGAAACAATTAGAAATCGGACTGGTACGTGAGGTCGGATTGGAACGCGCTATCGTACATAGAAATGCACGTCATATCGTCATTCCTGAAAAGATGTTGCTACCAATAATCGAAGGTGGCGAATTGGGAAAAACGACCAGTTCGATGGCACTTTGGGTCTATGATTACCTTGCCGGAGTAAAAAACAAAGAGCGCCGAAAAATGCTATCCAAAGAGACGACTTTAAAAAAAGAACCCTTACTTAGAAAAGATATTCTCAAAGGTGGCGGTCTGTATTATGAATACCGAACAGATGATGCACGGCTGACTATCGAAAACCTCAAATCGGCACAAGAACGCGGTGCAAAATGTATGAATTACACCGAAGTAGTTGATTATTTTTATACTAATAAAAAAGTAAGTGGTGTTCGTATTAAAGACCATATTTCTAATAAATTCTACGACTTACACGCAAAAAAAATCGTGAACGCCACCGGTCCTTGGGTCGATGAAGTCCGTCAAATGGACGATGTACGCCTCAAGGGAAAACGACTGCACTTGACCAAAGGCGTACACATCGTAGTCCCGTACAAAAAATTGCCTATCAAACAAGCCGTATATTTTGATGTTGATGCTGACAGCCGAATGGTTTTTGCCATTCCTCGCGGGCGCGTCACCTACATCGGCACTACAGATACGAACTATACAAATGAAACCGATGAACCACATACCTCAAGCAGCGACGTAGCCTACGTTTTGCGCGCTGCCAATTATATGTTTCCGACGGCAGATTTGACGAAAGATGATGTGACTTCTTCTTGGGCAGGATTGCGTCCGCTCATTCACGCGGAAGGCAAAGACCCTTCTGAATTGTCGCGAAAAGATGAGATTTTTTATGCCGATTCGGGCTTGATTTCTATTGCAGGAGGCAAGCTGACAGGCTATCGCAAAATGGCAGAGCGCGTGGTCAATCAAGTGGTCAAATTTTTACAAAAAGAACATCCCGAACAATACAAAAAATTACAGCCTTGTACGACTGCCAAAACACAACTTTCAGGCGGCGATTTTGATTCCAAACGCGCACTCAAAACCTTCATTAAGAAGCAAATAGGCGAGGTCAAGCAGATAGGTTTGACAGAAGCACAAGTTGTAGATTTGGTGTATAGATATGGTACGAATGTCGATATTATTATAGAAAAAGCCTACGAATTATATACAGAAATCAGTGACGCAAAAGAGCGACTTCAAATCGCCGAAATGTGGTATGGTATTCATTATGAAATGTGTAATAATTTGTGTGATTATCTGATTCGTCGTACCGGCAGATTGTATTTTGAACGTGATAAACTCGCCGAATTATATCCTTTTATTGCCGATGAAATGGCAAAAGAACTCGGTTGGGATGCCACACAAAAAGCCAAAGCTATAGCCGAATTTGAAAAGGAATATATGGATGTGGTGACATTTAAATAAAATCGTACTGACGACTTTAGTAAAAACAATTCAATAACTTGTGCCATTATGCTTGTTCTTTTCCCCTCTAAAAGTATCAAAACTTATAAAAAATCACCTCATTTTCTTTCACAACAAACACGCGATTGCGCTCTATATTAATACGGTCTTTTTCGTTTGCCTCACGCGGTAACGCGAGTGAACGTGTGTAAAGCATTTGTGTGTGAAAAGTCTGTAAAGTACTGCCTTTCGCATAGACCAATTGCTCATCAATCACTTGTAAATTCTCCAATTCCATCACTGGAATCAAGGTCTCATACGCAGCATAAACGTCAAATATGAAAACGCCGCGTTGCGGGTCATTCATATACAGGCGATTATTTCTTTCTATCAAAAAATTGGGCTGAGGCAGTTCGTCAAATACAAATGCAAAGTTTTCGCTTTCGAGTAGAACCTTCGAATTTCGGTCAATTTTTTTGAGTGTGAATGTCGTCGGATCGTAGAGCCACACGTTGCCGTCATTAGCAAAACAAAGCGCATCTACTTCGCTTACATTCAAATCAAATAACTCATATCGCGCCGCTTCATTTAAGGTATTATCAAGTGTCACAACGGTCATAAATTCGGGAAAGTATAATAATATCTGAAAAGGATTTGTCGCATCTGCAAGGCTGGGATTACCTAATGAAAAATTATTATATCTGGCAATTTCCTTTCCGTCCGGTGTATATTTCACAAACTCGCCACGCGCGGTTATCACATAGACATTCAAGAGTTTATCTGTCGTAATGAAAGTTACTTTTTCGGAGATTGTAGCGATGTGCGTATAGTTAGAGTCAAGCGGAGTTGTGTTAGTATCAACTTGTGCAGCGAGGTTTTTTATCGAAAAAAATACGATAAATAAATACGCCACAAACCTCAGTAACTCCTTTTTTTCAATATATAAAAATTTATTTTTCAAAATATTTTAATTCTAATTGTTCTCCGTCAAAGACAGCATAAGAGTTGTAGGTCATCCATTCGCCCAAATTAATGTACCGACTTGTGCCATTGTCGAGTATCAAATCAAGTGGTAGGTGCCGATGTCCAAAAATGAAGTAATCATAATGCTCGGTTTGGAGTTTTCGATTGGCATATTGATAGAGCCATTCGCGTTCTTTGGTCGTAAATTGATCGGGAATTTTTTCGTTTCCCTGACGGCTTTTCCCTGACCAAAACTGTGCCAGCCCGATTCCAAAATTTGGATGCAGTCGCGCAAACAACCATTGACACAGGCGATTAGAAAATACTTTTTTGATAAATTTGTATCCTCTGTCTCCCGGTCCGAGTCCGTCGCCATGCCCGATAAAAAAACGTTTGCCCTTGAGCGTACATTGTATCGGCTCACGATAAGTCGGAATATCAAGTTCGTCCTCAAAGTACCGAAACATCCACATATCGTGATTGCCTGTAAAAAAATAAATCGGAATATCGGCATCGCGAAGTTCTGCAAGTTTCCCTAATAAACGCACATAACCTTTGGGAATCACAGTTTTATACTCAAACCAAAAATCAAATATATCGCCTACAAGATAGACAGCCTCAGCATCCTTACGAATGTTGTCGAGCCAACGAACGATACGTTTTTCGCGCTCCAAACTCGTCTGACGATCCGGTACGCCCAGATGAAAATCCGATGCAAAATAAATTTTTTTGCCTTGTACAGCCATGATGCTAAGATACGAGGGGAAATCTCAAGTACCAAAGAACAAGCACAAATTACTCCCAGTCTGAATCTTCCAAAGTGAAAATTTCGCTAACTTCGACCTCAAAAATCTTAGCAAGTCGCAAGGCAAGTACAGTCGATGGAACGTACTTACCCAATTCCATTGCGTTGATAGTCTGACGACTTACTTTTGCCTGTTTTGCAAGTTCTGCCTGAGTGACGTTCTTTTTAGCCCGCTCAACTTTGATACTGTTCTTCATGCCTCAAAGAAATTTTTGATTTGTAAATTAGCCAATTAAACCTGACGATAAAAAATATTAAAATAGTAAACATGTTAAAAACCATCACCCACAGAAAAGATACACCATAAACCGATATAAGGGCGATGAGCAAAATTCCGTAATTGATAAACGTAGCCCATACAAGTGATTCGAGTCGAACTTTCGCAATAAATTCATCTTCATATTGCTCTTTGGAAAATGCTACCAAAAGCAAACTTATAATGGTCAGTACACCAAGTATTTCGTTGAGTACATTCTCTTGACTAATACCATATAATTGTTTTTCTCCCAAAAATTCATCAATAAAAATTGCGGGAACATGCCAATTGAAAAAAGCAGGTTCGTAGTTTCCTAAAAGTACTATCAAACCAGTAATTGCCGAAGGCACAAGTATCATCCAACCAATTTTTTTATATTTATGCGGAAACAAATAATTCGATTTCATGATGATTGTCTTTTGATTAAAAAATTAAACATTACGTACACAAATGTAAAACAAATCAACCTTAATGTCAAGTTTGTTTTACAAAAAGACTAAAAAATCGTACTTTTTAACATTCAAATAACAAAACCACGAATGTGGCTATTTGGAATTTAAACTAATATTATGGCTGATTTTCGTACATCATTATCACTATCTCTGGCTTCGACACCTATTCGTCATGAGAACAAATTATTGAGCATCGGATCTTGCTTTGCCGAAAATATCGGACGACGACTTGCAGATGCAAAATTCCAATTGCTTATGAATCCTTTTGGCATTGTTTACAATCCGGTTTCGGTACAAGATAGCTTATCGTATTTAATTGATAATAAACATTTTACGAAAGAAGGTGTGTTTTCTCATCAAGAGCGTTGGCATAGTTTTGCTCATCACAGTCGCTTTTCAGATGCCGAACAAAGTACTTGTTTGAATAGTATAAATTCTGCGATAAATAAAGGTCACAAACACTTACTTGAGTCGGATGTATTAATACTAACTTTTGGTACGGCACACGTTTTTTATCATAAAAAAATGGAGCGTGTAGTCAATAATTGCCATCAATTATCGGCAGATACTTTTGAAAGGCAGTTGTTGTCGGTTGATGATATTACGACTCAATTGAGTCCTGTATTGGAACGAATAAAAACCCTACGTCCGAATATACGAATCCTATTGACGGTGAGTCCGGTGCGACATATTCGGGATGGTTTGGTGGAAAGCAGATTGAGTAAAAGTATTTTGCGTGTGGCGATACACGAGCTTTGCAATACATTTAAATACATTTCGTATTTTCCTGCTTATGAATTAATTATGGACGATTTGCGAGACTATCGTTTTTATAATGCAGATATGGTACATCCGAATGAGGTCGCGGTAGAGTATGTTTGGCAACGCTTTGGCGAAGTCTATTTCGATGAAACTGCCAAGCAGTTGATAAAGCGTATTGAAAAATTGAAAAAAGCTATGCAGCACCGCCCCTTTCAATCGGAATCAGAACGACACCGAACTTTTTTGGCTCAACATTTACATCAAACCCGTGAACTTCAGAAAACTTATCCTTTTTTAAATTTTGATGAAGAATTGAAGTATTTTAGACACCTAACGAATTGAATAGATTTTTTATTTGCTTATGTGTTTATATTTAAATTATTAAAAATATAAGAAATTTAATAATAAGTAGTAAGAAGGAATAATTTTTTTTCCTTCGTTTTTCCGAAAAAACCAATACCTTATCCTGTCAGAATATTCATTAATATCCGAAAATCCTCTGCTTCTTCAAAAAGACTATCAGAGTAACCCGTTGCGCTAAATTTTAAATTAATCGGTGCGTCATTTTGACATTTCAATTCTATACGAACATTACCGAACCGCTGGCTAAACAATTCATTTTCAGACACTTTTGCTTTCGGTTTAAGGTAATGTCGTTCAATCATTTCATTTTTTCCATCGCGATTATAGATGCGTCTATCAGATACATACACATAATAATTTGCTGTCAAAACTCGCTCTTTCAGGTAGTCCAACAGGTGTCGCAATTCTGCCAATTGGTACGCTCCTATCGACGCATGAATGACAAAGCCTTTCATCGAAGGCGTATCCAAAAAGTCCAGAGACCTATCAACTTTTGAGGGGTCAATTTGATGTGTTGCGTATTCATCTCCCAAGCTGTTCATCAGACGGTGACGAGCCAAATCCGCCTTCCACGCTTCATACTTTTGCAATTCCGATTCGCTACGCTCAATCGTCTCATGTATATACGGACGCGTATGCGAACTTTCCTCCACTTCACGAAAAAGACCTTTGATGTATGACCAGATTTGCATAGGAAATGATTGAGTGATTTGGTAATTGTTAAATACACTGTTTTATAAATTTATTTACATTTTTTGACGTTTATTTTGAAATGAATCGAATCAAAAATGACGCGA
>ENA-ORXR01000587-ORXR01000587.1-marine-metagenome-genome-assembly--contig:-NODE-587-length-47697-cov-38.451827_pt1 | contig 47697 bp, 35 predicted proteins | sample MGYA00237866_ERZ511479 | MGnify/ENA metagenome assembly ERZ511479
AGCGGCTGTGTTTTGGAGTGCTTCCGACATGGCGGAGCTTTGGATCGCGCCGGAACGGGAACTCGTAGGAGCGGCTGGGAGGACGTGTTCCCGAGCCTACGTCATCCAAAGCGGTCGCAAGCGCCAGCACTCCAAACTTGGGTGGTGGGGCGGCTGTGTTTTGGAGTGCTTCCGGCTTGCCGGAGCTTTGGATCGCGTCGGAGTGGGAACACGTAGGAGCGGCTGGGAGGGCGTGCTCCCGAGCCGACGTAATCCAAAGCGGTCGCAAGCGCCAGCACTCCAAACTTGGGTGGCGAAGCGGCTGTGTTTTGGAGTGCTTCCGACATGGCGGAGCTTTGGATCGCGCCGGAACGGGAACTCGTAGGAGCGGCTGAGCGAGGCGTGTTCCCGGGCCGACGCAATCCAAAGCGACGCGCATTCCAAAACTCGGCTTGGCGGAGGGCTATAGCTAAAAGTCGTCAAGAATGTTGAGGGTATCGGTTGGGAATGAGTACACTGTCCGAATCATCGATTGGCTAGCCACCCGTTCAAACCAAGCTGCGCTACACCAGCGGTATTGACTGGCGACTTTCGTTAGGCCATGTTTTACGGCGTTTTGATGTACGTAGTTGAGGCGGGCAAGGTAGCTTTTTTCGTAAGTAAGGTGAGTCTCCCAAAAGTTGTGCCAAACCTTCCGTCCAGTTGCTAGGTCCCGGCCGTTTATCCAGCGGGCGGATCGACTATGAAACTCGTTTAGAAAGGTAGAGAGATTTTCCGCGGATTTCTGCGGAGACTGTGCGACGAAATGGTAGTGGTTTGGGAAAATGGCCCAGGCTTCCAGCTGCCACCCATGGTTCCTTGCATATTTTAGAAGACCGGCTTGGAGGGCGTCGAGAGCACCGTCATTGACAAAAAATGGCTGCTTTTTAAAGGTTCCTCCGGTCACGATGTAGGCACCGCTTTCAAGAAGGCGGTGTGTTGGGGCATGGGGCCATACGCTCGACATCTACTACTGTATATTTGAACAACATATGCGCAAGTTCCAAAGTTAGCTGGTTCTAGACGAAGGAACTATGGAGTGCTCCGGCTTGCCGGAGCTTTGGATTGCGTCGGATCAGGAGCACGCAGATCGGCTGAGTGAGCATGTTCCCGAGCCGACGTAATCCAAGGCGGTCGCAAGCGCCAGCACTCCAAACTTGGGTGGCGAAGCGGCTGTGTTTTGGAGTGCTTCCGGCTTGCCGGAGCTTTGGATCGCGTCGGAGTGGGAACACGTTGGAGCGGCTGGGAGGGCGTGTTCCCGAGCTGAGGTCATCCAAAGCGGTCGCGAGCGCCAGCACTCCAAACTTGGGTGGTGGGGCGGCTGTGTTTCGGAGTGCTTCCGGCTTGCCGGAGCTTTGGATCGCGTCGGAGCAGGAACACGTCGGAGCGGCTAGGAGGACGTGTTCCCGAGCCTACGTCATCCAAAGCGGTCGCAAGCGCGCAAGCGCCAGCACTCCAAACTTGGGTGGCGAAGCGGCTGCGTTTTGGAGTGCGGCCAGCTTGACCGAGGCCCGAACGGGCAACGGAGCAACCCGCCGCGAGGCCATGAACCTGACACCCTGACTTTCTAGAAGTCAGAGGTCGCTGATCCGCGGATCGTGCTGATGGTGAAACGGTTCATCCGGTGCTACCGTCAGTTCATTAGTAAATTTTGCCACCGCTCTCTTTCATGGCCACGATCCACGACGAAGACTATAGCTTCACCACCAGCCGCGAACGCTGGCTCCGCACTGTCTGTGTTCTCATTGCTCTCGGAGTTATTGGATTCACCGCCTTCAAGATTTTGACTCATAAGGAAGAGGAGATCGGTGGTCGGGTCGAAGAGCCGGTGAAGGTGGGAGAGCCGAAGCCGGCCAAGTCGGAAGAGCTATCGGGCGATCGGAACTTTGAGGACATCCCCTTGGTCAATGATCCGGCGGAGAAGCACCCAGAGACCAAGCGGTTTTTGAAGTAGTGATTTTCTAGGGCAATTGCGGGCCTTTTATTATGAGGCGCCGGGAAAAGGCCCGCCATTCGCAGCTCTCACCGCCGAGACAACGATTGCGAGCGAGGGCGACGGCTTGATCTACGATCCCGCGTTCTCCACTCCGCTCCATCTCGGCTCGGAATTCGAGCCCCTGCAGATCCGACGTGGCTGGGTCGAGGCCCATTTCGCCGACAATGCTATCGGCTGAATCGAGGAAGGCAGCGCGGCGTTGTGGCCGGTGAGGGGGAGCCTACCAATCCCCGCCCCCCTTGAGCCCGCGTCGCAGAGTTTTGCAGAAAATCATGCCATCGTTCACTGTGGATCTATTTCCGGGCCTAAGAAATATCTTGCGAGTATTGGACTCTGCACACAATCTGCGATTCTAAGTGGCGAAGAAAAAGAAAAATACTCGGAGGAGTCGGGCGAAGAAAGCCGCATCTAGGGTAGCGGCAGAAAAGGCAAACTCGGATCCTAAGCAGCTTGAAGCCCTGACGTATTCAGCGCTTCAAGCGGGAAATGTCCAGCGCGCCCGCGAAGGCTACAAGAGGCTCCATAAGCTCATTCCCGAAAAATTCGCACCCGAACTAGCCAGAACCACCCTGCTTGCCGCAGAGGACAATTTTCAGAATGGTCGATTCGATCAATGCTCCGATCTTCTCAACCAATTTGCTGACTATCCCGGCACCACGGACCAAGACCGTGAAAAAGCTCGTCTTTTAGAAATCCAGTCGAACCTGCATCACAGTCAGCGTACCATTCGAGTCGATGCCGCCTTGGCCATTTTGCGTGCCGATCACGGATTTTCCCAAGAAGTTGCAGCAAATATATTGGTGCTAGCCAAGCATGAAGAGGCGCAACCTGTGACTCGCGCCATCCAGGCCCTTTGCAACAAGCAATGGGAGGCCCTGGACAAAGAGCTGAAATCCATATCCCGGCAGTCTCCCTTCTCTGAATGGCGAGTCTTCTTAGCTGGTTGCGGAGCTTTTCACCAGGGAGATCGCAACCTTGCCAGCCGGTGCTTTTCCAGGCTGCACCAAGATACCTATCTGGCCAATAAGGCTCTCGCCTATCTCGTCATGCTGGGAGAGGTCGATCCGATCGCGCACACCGACGCACAGGAGCAAATCGGACATTTTGTCGGCATCAAGAGTATCATTCCGACTCTAGCAAAAGCCGATCAAGCCTGGAAGAAGGAAGACGTTCTCGGTGCTAAAAACAGACTTGCAACACTCTCTGGATTTCCCGGATTTCAGCTCGACCTCATCGGGCATCTCACTAGGACCTACCTCAATTCATTGTCCGAGGTCGATCCCGATGAACGAATGAAGGTCCTTTTCGAAATGCCTCCCTCCGTTCTCGGGAATCCTAAGGTTGGGACAAAGGGCCTGTTTCTTTCGACAATGTTTCTCGGATGTGTTGGGCGAAAGGTCGGAGTTCATGAAATCGACATCCTGAGTGACAAGATGTGGAGTGTCTATGAAAAGAGTCACACTCAAATTTTTGGTAAATCGGATCGATTTCGAGCGATGCTCTATCTCTATCGGGCGTCTCATGCCTGGGATGAAGGGCTAGATAGGGGCGTGTTCAGTCACAATCTTTATCCGACAAAATCGGATGTGTCAGAAGCTCTGACATTCTTCGGAAAAGCGATTTCAGCAGACCCCACATTCGAACCAGCTTACTCAGTCTATTTGGCCGCCTTGGAATCCGCCAAGATGACTAGTGCAAGCAACCAGCTGTTGGATCGCATGTCCGAGCAGTTTCCCGAGTCTCCCTCCATTTTGTTGAACGCGGGAGCGGGTTGCATGAAAAGGTCTGCGTACAAGAAAGCTCTTGGGTATTTCAGGAGGGCTCGAGAACTAAATCCACTCGATGCTCAGATAGGCGAGGGGATTTACATGGCGAACTTGAATCTCGCACTGGGATACGCCGTCAAGGACAAGGCTCACTTGCTCCTTCCTGTCTTGGAAGAAATGGCAAGTTATTCCCAAGATGGGGCTCCGGTGCCCTATGGAACGGATTTCTGTCACATATTCACCAAGGTGATTTGGAAATATACCCCTTCGTCTCAAGAACTCCCTCTTCCCGCCATAGTTAGCACTTCGCTTGCCTCTGGGGAATTATCAGCCGAGATGATGGCACTATACAGTGCGTTAACGCTGGAGGCCTGTTTTTTCTCAACTCCCAAGTCCTCCCGGACCTCCCAATCCTCTAACAAATTTTTACTTGCCCCAGAAGTGTCTCTTCCTCCTCTGGGGAAAACGTCTCCTGTCTTTAGCGATGCGCTTCCGTTGATCCGCATCCTCACCATCGATCTCGGATTCTTATTCTCAGAAGTCACGAATGGGTGGATTAAGGATATGTTGATCATCATCGTCAAATCGATGGGGAGGGAAAATTTAAAAGATGCCGAGGAGTTGGCGCTACTAACACTGAGATTCCCTAAAACTCTCGGATTTCTTACCACTCCGTTGGCGAAGGTTGCTAAAAAAGTGGACAAAAACGAACTGTTCTTTCAGCTCTTTGATGCGGTGGTGAGCAAACGCTTTCCCAAAAGGCTGACCGAAACGGTCGCCCAGCTCAACCATGGGCAGAAACGTAATGCGAACTTGTCTGAACTCGCTAATCATTACGAGAGGGGGCAGTCTGATCGTAAATATTTGGGCACCCCGAGTCCCTTCCATGGTGGATGGGACGACGCTGACGATGACGACGTTGACCTTTCGACACCTTTGCCGAAACCAAAAAAGAAGCCTCGGACCCCTTCAAAGGCCGTTCCAAAAAAAGACCCTTACGTTCAGGAGGATTTCGACTGGTAGTAATACATTTCCCTCCTAATCCAAGTTCCCAAGATGTTACCTTTTCAAATACTAGGCGTTGGCCTCGACGCCGATGACGCAGCTGTGGCTGAGGCATATCGGCGAATGATTCTAAAATTTCCCCCCGAGACTCATCCCGACGAGTTCAAGCGAATTCGCAATGCCTATGAGGCCATCGATAGTGAAGAGAAACGTCTTCATCGGTCTATGGGATTCGACTTGAGCCTTGCCAACCAACACTCTTCGACCCCACTTGAGGCCGCTCTTGCCTTTCTCCGGGACGCGCCAGAGCCCCCGCCCCCGAGCCAATCCCGGTTTTATGAATTTCTCGATGCTTGACTCTGAATTTGAAAGCCGAGGTGAAGCCCCTGCGGACACCGATGATAGCACTGTCTCATGGCGCAATGCTTTGCTCGCTCGTTGCGAAACGGCTATTAGGGATATCGATTTTGCGAGTGTTGATTTTTCTGCTCAAGAAGCTCCTGATCCTCCAAGTTTTTACGAGGTATTCTCTGAAATCGTCGCGCTTCGCAGTGAACAAAAGCGAGGCAATCGAAAGTTTTCCGACGTGTTGGTGAATTTCACTTCTATATTGGAGAGTCTCCAGGAGGAAAGCCGGAAATCCTTGAGCCTGCAGGGAAAAGCCACGCCCGCTGGTGAGGGTAGCCGTTCGACTGCCCTAGCTTTGATCGATCTCCGCGACCGACTACATCGGATATTGGCGAAAGCGAATGACGAAGAAATGGCTGTGGTTACGGGACTGTTCAAAAAAACTTCAAAAGTCCCCGGCCAGTGGCACACGCATTCAGAGAGTCTGGATATTTTCAGCCGATACTTGAACTCCGTTCTGGATACCGCCGGGCTTGAGCAAATCGCCACGGAAGGTCTGCTCTACGACCCTAAAGAAATGAAGGCGGTTTCCACGCCGTCCGCCGAGGCGCTCGAATCGCTCCGCGTCATTGCGGAAATTTCGCCAGGCTATCGTTGGCAGGGGCAGTGTCTTCGTCCCGCAGAGGTCGAAGTCGCCGCCCAACATCCCACCACTACTTGATCTTATTATGAGCAACTCTGAACTCATCGCGGGTATCGATCTCGGTACTACCAATTCTTCCATTGCAGTTTTAGACAATGGTGTTCCCAAGTTGATAGAAATCGACGGTCGTCCGACGATTCCATCCTGTGTAAGCCTAGGAGAAGGTGGAGAGATTCTGGTGGGGCAACCGGCCTTAAACCAGCTTCTTGCCAAGCCGGAGGATACCATCCTGTCGATCAAGCGCGATATGGGTAGCGACCGGGAATTTGTTCTCGGGGAACATACATACCGTGCGGAAGAGATTTCGGCCTTTATCCTGCGGAAACTCCGCGACGAGGCAGAGACTCATCTTGGCCAGCCGATCCAAAAGGCAGTCATTACTGTCCCCGCATACTTTAACGAAGAGCAACGGCTTGCCACGAAGAACGCTGCCGAGCTTGCTGGTATCGAGTGTGTGCGCCTACTCAACGAACCCACGGCTGCCGCGCTGGCGTATGATCCGAAGATCAAGGAGGTGCAGAATATTCTCGTGTATGATCTGGGTGGCGGAACGTTCGACGTCTCCCTTGTCAAATCCTCTGAGGGTCTGGTGGAAGTGAAAGCGAGTCACGGGGACACCGCCTTAGGAGGGGACGATGTCGATGAGTTACTGATCGACTACGTTATCAGTGAATCCGAAATCCTGACAGATCGTGAGTCGCTATCATATACACAATTGCAACGGCTAAGGCAGGCCTGCGAAGTTGCTAAGTGTTCTCTTAGTGACAAGCCCTCGGCGGTGTTGAGCGAAGAATACTTTTTGGAAGACAAACATCTCGATTTCGAGATCGAGCGCGAGGAGTTCAATAAACGCGTCACTCCTTTGCTGGAGAAAACTTGGACATCTGTCCATGCGTGCCTCCACGATGGAGGAATCGTCCCCTCTGACATCGACAACATTTTGCTCGTCGGGGGTTCGACTAGGATGCCGGTCGTCTCGGACCTGATGGAGGCGCGGATTGGAATCAGTCCAAAATTCGAAGTAAATCCCGACCTCATCGTGACAATGGGAGCTGCCCTTCAAGCAGGGATCATCGCTGGCGAAAAAGTAGACTCGATTCTCGTCGACATCTCGGCGCACACGTATTCGACAGGTGTTCTGGGAGAGTATGGTGGGATACAGTGCGTGCCGATCATTAAACGGGGGACTCCTCTGCCCAGCGTAAAGAGTGAAGTCTTCTATACTTGTTATCCTGATCAAGAAGTTGTGAAGGCGGATGTGTATCAGGGTGAGTCTAGCCATCCTGACGAAAATCTGATGCTTGGGGAGTTTGTGATTGAAGGGCTTTCTAAATCCGATAGCGACCATCCAATTCTCTGTGAGTTCGCTCTCGATCTTAGTGGTATTTTGACAGTCACCGCGACGGAAAAGAAGACCGGATTGGCGAAAGTTGTCACTATTGATACGAGCGAGACTAACCAGTCGCTCGATCTTGCTGCAACCAAGGAGAAGCTCGCAGGGATTCTGCAGGATGATATCGACGAGAGCGCTTTGCCAGAGAAGAAAAGCGCATCTAACGAAGCTGCTATAAAAGCCGTCGCGAAGGCTGATAAACTACTCAAGGACAACTCTTTGGGTGACGACGACCGTAAAGACATTGTTGCTCTCCTCGACAAGATGAAGATTGCAGGCGAACAAGGTGATGATGACCTGGTCTCCTCTCTGGTCGATCAGCTTTCCGATATCTTCTTCTACCTAGAATAGAGCTTATGTCCCTTTCTCTTCAGTGCCCCTCCTGTGGGAAGGAGGCGGCGGAAGCTTCCCCGATCTGCCGACGTTGCCATTCTGATCTGGCATTGCTCTTTACGATCAAAAGGCAATCTATCGTTGCCAGACGACAGGCGATTCGAGATTTGCGGTCGGATCGACTTGAGGCTTGCCTGGAAAATTGTGAATCTTCTTGGCAGCAATGTCCTACCGGAGAGGCCGCACAGATCGGCTACCTGGCGGCGATTCTTCAGAAGGATCCGGTCCTTGTGTTGAAATGGGATAAACGGAGTTCGGGTAGGACGAATCAACCTGCGTCGTGAAGGGCGCTGTGTTTCGTCTTATGTCTCACACCACCCATCGGCCCATCGCTGACTGCTCTAGTCCTTTCGTCAGGTTTCGGAGCCTTCTCGGACGGGCCTTCCTCGGATAAACGCCGGTTCTTCGGTTTTTTGGGTGCTGGCGCTAGCCAATCGACCAATCCAGTTCTAGCCCCATGCCCATTGGCAGTGGGGTCACTGGGCCGGCGGGAGTGTCGAGGATCGTGCTCTTGGAGGGAGTTCGGATAAGGTCGAAGGTTGTTCTGCTAGACGGGAACCCATAGAATTCCGGGCCGTTGGTCGATAGGAAGCGGGTGAATAGATCGCGGCCCGCGTCGGTGCCTAGGTCGATTCCGGCACGCTCGAACCCCATGGCGTAGAGCTGTGGGGCGGATCCGCCGGTAAAGCATCCAGCGGCGCATCCGCAGTCGGTCGCCTTGGTGGTGTGTGGGGCTGAATCGGTACCGGCGAAGAAGCGATTCTGTCCGGGCTCGGACACTGCTGCGGCGAGTGCGGCGCGGTCGGCATCGAACTTGACGATGGGCAGGCAGTAGAGGTGGTAGCGGAGTCCTTGGATCAGGTGGCCGATGGTGTAGAGCAGGTGCTGTGGCGTGATCGTCGCGCCGACTTGCCGAACAGGAGCAGAGCGGACGAAGGCGGCCGCTTCCTTGGTGGTGATGTGCTCGCAGACGATGCGTAGGCTCGGTTGGGAATCGAGAAGCCGGGGCATCCGTTCGGCGTAGAAGACCGACTCCGCGCTGGTATGAGAGTCGAGGTAGGCTTCTCCAGTGAGTCCGTGTTCTTCGCCGTGAATGCACAGCGGAATACCGTTGTCAGCCATGGCGCGGAGGACATCGCCCTTGAGCAATTCCTCCATTGGCAGGCCGTGTTCAGAGTTGGTGGTGCCGTGAGGCGGGTAGTATTTCGCGGCGCGGAGGACTCCCGAAGCTGCGCCCTGTTCGATCATGTCCGGGGTGGTCGCAGGGGTGAGGTAGAGTGGCACAAGGAGGTCCTCGAAGGCGAATCCGCCGGCCTTAAGTAGAAATTCGGTGTAGCTCTCGATCGACCAGCTTCCGTCCTCCTCGGCACCGGTGACTCGTGACACCGGCGGCTGGGTATTGGGCATGGCCAAGGCGCCGGCGCAACCCATGGCGAGGTGGGCTTTGATATAGGATCCCACCGCCGGGCCTTGGCGGAAGTGGGTGTGAAGATCGAACCAGCGAGGAACGGCGAGCTGCATGGAAATAAGTGAGCTTTAGCTAGTTAGAGAAGTGTTCGTCGGCGATTTCGGGGAGGGACTTTGGCACCGGGTCGGGAGGGATGGCGACGCGAAGCGGGTGCGAGGCTGGGCGGAAATGGATCGGTGTTTCGCCGACGAGTTCGCCATCCACTTCGAAGGGCTGCGGGTCGTCGAGCGAGGTCACGGTGAACTCGCTGGCCCGGTCATAGATCGTCCGGCTGGAGTCGCATTGCTCATGAGCGACCAAGGCGGCGCCGAGTTGCAGGAGCACACTAGAATCGAGTTCGCGGAACATCAGAAGCTCAAGCTTGCCGTTGACGTTGCTAGCCCTTGGGAAGAATGGGAGGGCGCCGCCGTAGAGCGAGCCGTTGCCGACGACAAGGGCACATCCGTCGAGCGGTTCGTCGCGTCCGGGGAACTCGATGCGGAGCTTCGGTGGCGTCCGCCCGACGAGGCTGAGGCCGGTGAAAATGTAGCTGAAGGCACCGAGGATCTTCTTCGACTTCCAGGTCGTCCTCTTGATGATCTCCGCGTCGAGCCCGACTCCGGCCATTTGCACGAACGGCGTGTCATTGGCCATCCATAGATCGACGTCGGTCTGCAGTCCTGACTGAATGGCTGCCCAAGCGGCGAGGTTGTCGGAGCATGGAATGCCCAGTTCGCGGGCGAAAACGTTCATGGTTCCCAGCGGTAAGATGCCAAGGGTCGGTAGGATGACTCCCTTGCCCTTTTCTTGGGCCAAGGCGATGCCGGAGACGACCTCGTTGACCGTGCCATCTCCTCCGGCCGCGACGATCAGCGGCGCCCCAGCTTTCGCTAGGCGCTCGGCGATGTCTCGTGCATCGCCTTCTGCCTTGGTCTCGATGACCTCGATCTGGTATGAAAAGTCCGCGACTTCCTCAGAGATCGACTTGGCTCCCTCACTCTTTGCCTTGGGATTCAGGATTACTGGGATCCGGTTGTCTTGGGCTTCTACCACCGCGTAGGTTACACCAGAGTTCGTCGGGTAGCTAGAGGCTATGAGCTATGAGCCATCTCGCATCACGCATCCCGCTATCTTCCCCAGAACCCACAGCTCGAGCCCTAAAGCCGCCGTAGCCCGTCTTCGGTCATTGGGTTCGGAATTTCGACATCGATAGCGTCGATCTGGGCCAGAGTGTCGGAATCGAGGACAAGGCTGGCGGCTTCGAGAATCGGATCCAATTGAGTAAGTTCCGACAAACCGACGATGGTCGAGGCGACGAAGTCGTGCTGCTTGGACCAAGCCACCGCCAGGGTCACCACGGAGATGCCGACCTCGTCGGCGATGGCCTGCAGGCGCTCGGTGGTCTCGCAGGTCCGGTCATTGACGAAGCGTCGTGCCATCTTCTTTTGGCGTTCGCCGCCGTTTGTTAGGTAGTCGGAGAATCGTGCCCCGTCTGGAGTCGCGCCGCCATTGTATTTTCCAGACAGCACTCCGCCGCCAATCGGCGAGTAGGCGAGGAGGGACAGGCCCTCTTGGCGGCAAACCTGTGCCAGCTCGTTTTCGCAACGCCGATTGATCAGGGAGAAGTTGTTCTGCACCGAATCGTAGCGAGCTGTGCCCGCCTTGTCCGATGCCCACAGGCTTTTCATGACGCCCCAGCTAGTTTCGTTCGAGCACCCGATGGCCCGCACCTTGCCCTCGTCGATCAGCTCGGTCAGGGCCCCAAGCGTGTCCTCGTAACGCATGCCGTGGTCGGGCCAGTGGACTTGATAGAGGTCGATGTAGTCGGTCTGGAGTCGCTGCAACGAACCGTCGATCGCCGTGCGAATGTGGTGTCGGTCGAGGGCTGTTCTGCCGTGGCGGACCGGAGGCTCGAACCACCCGTGGCCCGGCCCGGTGACCTTGGTGGCGAGGATCAGCGACTCGCGCGGCTTGTTCTTGAGCCACCGCCCGACGATTTCCTCGGTGACGCCGAACAGCTCTCCCGAGGGAGGTACTGGATAGATTTCGGCGACGTCGAAGAAATCGATGCCGGCGTTGTAGGCAGCGTCCATGATCCGGCAGCTTTCTGCCTCGTCGGTCTGCTGCCCGAAGGTCATCGTGCCGAGACAGATGTCGCTGACCGTGATGGCGCTCTTGCCGATGCGTCGTCGATTCATTCTGTAGCAAGGTCCAGTGCAGGAGGATTGGCAAGTCGATCTCGACTAGTAATAGTTTGCGAGAAGTCGGCATTCCTACTCTGCCGGCGCTCGCGGTGGGGTGAGCGCTCCGGAGCGACCGTCCCCACCTTGCGCCTCAGATCGGGATGGGTGTCCCAGCGATCCGGGGGCGCTTGGGGTGGGGTGTTCGGTATGCTCGGGATTACGTTATTCTGGCCGATGTTACAGGTTCCGTTCCGAAGTACTCCGACCCCAGACTCTTTGTCCCTACTCGAACCCCGGCAGGTCGCGCGATAGGGCAGGGGAGTAGCAGGGGTCATCGGCGACTAGGTCCGGCCAGCCTTCGAGAATATGTTCGGCTTCGATACGTGCCAGAAGCCGCTCGGACCGGCTGCCCTCGCGCTGGTCTTCGCGGCTGGCGCTTTCGTGGTGCATTAGCAGGGCATGGGGCGTCCAGAGATTGGTCAAGCCCGAGTCGATGGCGCGCAGACAAACGTCCAGATCGTTGCAAGTCACCGGGGTATTCATCTCATCCATGCCATCGAGCTGCTTCCAAGTCGCCGCCCGGACCGCGAGACAGGCGGCGGTCATGGCGGTGCAGGCTCTGGCAACTTGGGCGTAGCCGGCATAGCCGGGCTCGTCTTCACCGATTCCCACCAGCACGTGCTCGGCCGCCCCACCGACCCCAAGACCAAGGACCATGCCCGCGTGTTGCACGGTCCGGTCGGGATAGAGGAGCTTCGCCCCGACCAGCCCGATCTCCGGCCGCACCGCCTGGCGGACCAGTTCGGTTAGCCAGCCGGGCTCGAGGACCTCGATGTCGTTGTTCAGTAGGCAAAGAATCTCACCCGACGCCGCCTTGGCCCCGGCATTACAGAGCGCCGCGAAATTAAAGGGCCCCGGTTCACGGATCACCTGAGTCTCGTCGGATTTCGCCAGGATATCGAGGAGGGCAAGGGCATCGGTCTCTGTACTTCCATTGTCCACGACGACGACTTCCACTTGGCCTTGATAGTCAGTCTCGTTCCGCACCCCGTCTAGGCAGGTCCGGAGCAGGTCGGCGCGATCCTTCGTCGGTATGATGATCGACACCTTCGGCGCCGGGTTCGGTATCGGCCAGAGAATCCGCAGATCGGACTTGAATCGACCCGGGCACGACTCGATACCCGCAACCCTGAGCTGGGCAGCTCGGGCATCTCGACTGGAGTGGCGGCCGTCGTCGCCTTGCCACTGCCCTAGAACTTCGGCAATGCGAAAAAACTGGCTTGTCTGCAATTCGAGCACCATCCGTGTCCTCCACAACCCAGAGTCCTCCGCTTCGATCATCCCGAACTGCTCGGCCACCGACCTTCGCACGGCGACGGCCGGGCCAAGGCAATCCCTCGCCAGCATCAGGTCGCGGTCCGGCTGGGGCTTGCACCACCGTAGGCCCTCCACCGACACCTCGTCGCCGTAAAGCACGTCCACTCCAGCAGGTGCGGAACGAACTTCAGCGGCAAGAATGGTCTCGGCGCCCTCCACCAACTCCGCACCCGGCACGGAGTCGATCAACCACTCCCAGCGATCATCCGCGGGCGACTCGTCTTTTTGGCGAACCCACAGAACTGGTGCCGACATGGCCTCGTCATGCGTCACCACCATTACGGCAGGTAGAGGCAATTCCTGCTCGACGTGCCCAGGATCCGCAGACGTAGAGCCACCTTCGAACGCCTCCTTTGGTGCCAGCCGAGGCACCTGCACAGGTCTCGGCTCTGGCCGTGGAGGAAGATCGACCTCCGCAGGCTGAGGAGTGGCTTTGATTTCCTGAAGCCTCGTCTTGGCAGAAGCTAGGTCCTGCTTCTTCCGCTCCAATTCGGCTCCCAGTTCAGCCAGTTCGGCAGACCGTTGCTTCTTAGAGAGCGAGGCGGAGCTCCGAAACCCGTCGATTTGGGCACGGATGGTGCTCGCCGCTCCTCGGTTCGCCTCTACCTCCAACGCCGCCTTCAACACCGCAATTTCGCGGTCCCGGATTGCCAACTCCCGCTCGACGGCCCGCCCGTGCCGATTTAGTTCCCAGACCTGCTCGTCCCGCTCACCGACGAGCCGATCGACCGCCAGAAGTTCGGAGTCAAGCTCTCTACAAAGGGAATCCAGAGCATTTCTACGCGCAACAAGGGCTTGCGCATTTTTTTCCGCATCCCTTCCTACGCTCTCCAGTGCCCTAGAAAGCTCATCAATCTCTCTTAGGAGCCGCAATTCGCGCTTTGATCCATGCATTGACAGATTCCTGTAGGTAGGCAAGTGTATTTACAAAGTGAGTTCCGATCTCCAGACTTTCCTTTCAGCCACTTCAGATTTCAAGTTTCTATAGATCTCCTAACACCAAAATCCTCCCCTGAACGCCAAAATTTCACTATTCTGATGAATTTGGGTTGCAGGCCAAGCACCTGCCCCGGCTCCGCTATGGCGGGCCCACCTCTAGGGTTGCCTGTATCGAGACACCTACTTTCGCCATGCGCTTCGAGAGAGGGCCGTGGCGTTTTATGTTGGACAGTAGATACCCAGATTCTATCTTTTAGCCCCAACTCAAGCTCCCTACCCTTATGAACACAAGACCAATTCTCGTGGCTTTTTGCATCTTAATCTTCTTTGCGGATGCCATGGCCCAGACCCGAATCATGCCGATGGGCGACTCGATCACGGAGGGCTTTCACCCTCAACATGCCATTTACGGAGGGTATCGGGAGTTCCTAGAGGACCTCATCGTCGCCGACGGGTTGGATTTCAATTTTGTCGGCTCTCGGAATTACGGAAGTCAGACAGTAGACAGGGACCACGAAGCTTACGGAGGTATTAAGACATTGGAACTACGGGACCGGATTCTTGCCGACGATCTCGTGGCTAATGCCAACCCAGACGTTATCCTACTCAAGATAGGGACAAATGACATCCTGTCCGATGGCGCTGAAGGTTACAGCTACATCCGATCCAGCCTAATAGGCCCGCTTCTTGATACGATTGAAGCTCAATCTGGTAGCGCGAGCATCGTCGTTAGCCAAATAATGCCCTTCGGAGCGAATCTAACTGACTCTGAAATTCGAAATTCCTTGGTTAACGGCTTCAACCAGGCGCTTACCGATGAAGTCGCAACTCGCCAAGCGCAGGGGAAGTCTTACTTCTTGGTAAGTGGTAGTGGTTGGACGGCGTCCCTGATTTCTGTTGATGCAATTCACCCGAGTGATAGCGGTTACTCCTTCTTGGCCTCGAAGTTCAAACAGGCACTTGATGCCAACGCCTTGATCTCGCCTAGGCTTAATCGTCGGGACTTTAATCGGGATGGATACCCTGATTTGCTCTACCGCTCTTACTCGAGTGGTCAGGCAGTGATTCACTACCTCAGGAGACGTGAGTTTCTCGCTGGCGGATCCATCACTGCGATGTTGCCTCCAGTCTGGAAAATCGCTGGAACGGGTGACATGGACGGAAATGGGTATCCAGATCTAGTCTACCGGAACAGCAATACGAACATTGTTTCTTGTCACTACCTAGCGGCTCGAAACTTTCTTAGCTTAGCCGACTCCGCAACGGTCGTCGGCAGTAGTTGGTCATTGGTGTCGCTCGCGGACTTCAATCGAGATGGCCAACTCGATTTCGTCTATCGGAACAACGTCAGTGGAAAAGCGGTCATTCACTACATGAACGGAATGAACTTTGTCGCGGGCGGTGCGATCACTGCGGTTGTCAATCCATCGTGGGACCTCGTTGATACGGCGGATTTCAATCGGGACGGTCACACCGATCTATTGTATAGGGAAGTCGTGACCGGTCGTGTCGTCATTCACTATCTAAACGGCAGGCAGTTTGTCGCCGGCGGCTTGGTGACTGCGATCGTGCCACCATCTTGGGATCTCGCTTCGGTCGGTGATTTTGACCGGAACGGATATCCTGATCTCGTGTATCGGAATATCGCCGACGGCCGAGTAGTTATCCATTACCTCAGGTCTCGGGAATTCCTTGCTGGAGGTCTGGTCACGACGACCGTTTCGAACAGCTGGGAGCTGGTCGAATAGCGTTGATGGTTGGGAGGGACTCAGTTGCTTCGTACTGTCAGGTCCGAGACAAGGTGAGGGCGTCGCAGGAGTCTCTCCAATTGTTCAAACGTAGCTCGGGCTTAGCGAGCTCACCTATAATTTCAATTGACTTTAGCATCATGCCCGTAACTAGACGTGACATTTTTTTTGTGGCGCGGGCTTTAAATTGCAACGACTATAGTGGTGTTGGGTGGGACCAGATCGTTTATTATTCCAATGAAAATACAATATCTCATTGCCGCGCTATTTGGCGTCCTTGCTAGTATTCCGTCTCAGGCTCAGCTTCGGATTCTACCGATAGGCGACTCGATCACGGAGGGTTTTCATCCTCAGCATGACTATTTTGGCGGATATAGGGAATACCTAGAAGACTCCCTTGAAGCGGACGGCATCGTGTTTGATTTCGTTGGCTCAAGAAGTGTAGGTAGCCGGACAATCGACAAGGATCATGAAGGCTACGGGGGCATAGAGACTTGGGAGCTACGCAATGAAATACTTGCCAACAACCTTGTAGCGAACGCCAACCCTGACATCATTCTTCTAAAGATAGGTACAAACGACATTCTGACCAACTCTTTGCCAAATTACAATGACCTACGTGGAAACTTTTTAGCCCCACTCCTTAACGCCATTGAAGCCCAGTCAGGCAATGCCAAAATTGTCGTCAGTGAGATCATGCCGTGTGGCGTTGGTTTGAACAATTACGTGAATTACAACAATCTGGTCAACAACTACAACATCGCTCTTGTGGATGAGGTGTCTTCCCGTCAGGCGCAAGGGAAGCCTTACTACTTGGTCAATGATAGCGGTTGGTCTGAAGCGCTAATTTCCTTCGACGGAATCCACCCAGATGATAACGGATACGCGTTTCTGGCATCGAAGTTCAAGCAGGTGCTTGATGCCAATGGTCTTCTCACTCTTCCACCACCTCCGCCGCCACTTCCATCCTCAGGATCGGACTTCAATGGCGACGGCTCCCCTGATGTCATCTACCGAAATCTCACCACAGGTGCCACGGTCATTCACTATCTCGATCAAGGGCAGTTTCTTGCAGGAGGGACGTTCACCGCACCACAAACCCTGAATTGGCAGATTGTTGGCTGCGCGGATTTCGATGGTGATGGTGGGAAAGACGTGCTCTATCGAGACCCTTCTACTGGTCAGGCCGTTGTCCACTACATGATCGGCCGTCAGTTCATCGCTGCGGAGGCACTGGACGCGGTGGTGTCCCCAAGCTGGGATGCCGTTGGCGTTGGTGACTTCAATGCCGATGGCAAGCCTGATATTCTATTTCGTAACCAAACATCTGGTTTGGCTGTGATTCACTATCTAGACGGTGTGAATTTCCAGGCGGGGGGGGCTTTTACCTATGTCGTTCCCTCGTTGTGGGGCTTAGACGCTATTGGCGATTTTGACGCCAATGGATATCCAGATGTAGTCTATACAAATCCTGACGGTCGCTCGGTTATCCACTACCTACGTCGTCGCGAGTTCCTCGCCGGTGGGCTTGTTACTTACACGCGCCAAGCATCTGAGGAGTTGACTGGGGCGGCCGACTTCAATGGTGACGGATTCGATGATCTCCTCTACCGGAATAGTCTAACCGGCGTTTCGAAAATTGGCTTCATGATTGGCCGGTCTCAGATTGGTGTGGAGTTTCTTTCCGCTACGGTGCCGCCAAGTTGGAGCCAGAGCCTCTAACCAATTAGACCCGATTAGAGGAGTTTGCAGCGAACGGTCCTAGCCCGAGCGACACTGTTGGGGGCTCTATTTAGGCTGCCACTGAGAGGAACCTCGATGACGATCACCCGATCAACTCCGCTTCCTCCTCGGTTCATACTCACGAACCGACGGCAGCCAGAATTGGCAATCGGTCGCGACAGATACGGCCAGGAATTTATGGGTGGAAGGAGATGTCCGCCTGCTCGGATCAGGGCAGGCAAGGATTTGCTTGTCCGAGGTTAGGCATCGGACTTCAATCTGCCACGGATAAGTTTGATCACCGCCGGCAGGCAGACGTACTCGCAGAGTCGGTAGCCGACTATCCGCCCGACATGACCGAATCATAGTTCTTGCAATCAACCGGATGAGCCAGTAATTAGCCAACTAGATTGTAAAGAGTGCTATGGAACCAAGCGAGAGAATTAAAATCGCCGATCAACTACTTCTAAATGAAGGTAAGAAGGGTTGGCCAGAGGCTCGGGATTTATATGCTTCCGCACTATCTGAGGACAGTAGGTTGGCTCTTAAGCCGCTCGCTCTTTGGGATGTTATTGTAACGGGAATTGATTTCCGTATTTGGATCGAACGACGGAGGGCGCAATGTTACGACCATGGTCGAAATTTCACTCACAGGCACTTGAAAAACTGCTGTGATCAAGCTCCAAAATGCATTGCAGCAAACCAATGCCTGAATCATGCAGGGCGTTGTAGTCAGTGGCAAAAACAACTTTCATCAAAGGTTAATGTATATGATCTGGCTATGGATTTGAAGGTTCCCGTTCCGGATTGTTATTATAGCGGTTCGTCGGTGAAGGATCTGATGAAGATAGTATTACCTGATAGCTATGTGATCAAGCCGACGTTTGCCTCTACTGGAGATGGGGTCAAAATCGTTGAGCAAGGTCTTGATCAGGATGGTGTAGACTTTTCGTCGGAAAATATTCGTCAGCATGTTGAGGCTATAAATGAAGCTGCCAAGAGCAGTTGGCTAGGTCGAGAAATTGATTCGACAATTATGGTCGAACAACTTGTAAAGGACGAAATACCGAACTGCCCTGTTCCTCGGGATTTTAAGGTTCATTGCTTCGGGGGAAAGCCATTCTTCATTCAGCTAATCGATAGGAATTCGAAACCGTTGGCTACGCAGGGTTTTTACACGCCCGCCTGGGATTTCATTGCTCATCCTCTTCAATATTCGTATAGGCCCGGTGGTGCGGTTTCGAAACCAAGAGATCTGGACGAGATGATGAAACACTCAGCCACGATCGCCTCTACGCTGGATAGCTATTGTCGATTGGATTTCTACTCAACCACAGATGGCCCAGTGCTTGGTGAAATTACGTTAGGTAGTCAAGGAGGTTTGGAATTCTCAAACTTAGGAAATCGATTGTTAGGGCAACTTTGGACTGTGTATCATTCGTCCGAGTTTCTCCTTGAGTTTTCTCCTTCGATATTTCTATCTGATGAGTCCTTCTGTTCTCTCGTTGAGTAAGTTTGATGTATGAGACGCCAACTCGACTGACTTAGTAGTCAGGTGGATCGTTGGAAGTCCTCATAGCCTCATAGGAGAAAGTTAATCAAATATTATGCAAGAGTGCTTGGAAGCCTGGAAGCCTGGAAGCCTGGCTAGCGAAGGAAGCCAAAGGCGGCCAATCTAAGGGCCGAAGGTAGGAGGGAGAGCGTCGGGATCATCTGGCACTTGCCGGACGTCCTTCATGTGGTCTTCGAGGGCAGTCTTCTGCTCATCCTCTGTCAGGATTACCATGTCTTGTTCCATTTGGGCTAAGGCGGCCTGTTGCTCCGCTGGTGTCAGAATACGTATATTGTTCTCCATCCCAGCCGGGATGGTGATAGGGCTATCTGAGCCGTCCGGTGCGTAGACCTCAAGATTGGGTCTGGCGCGGGTAGATCCGTTACTGTCTTTTCCGTTAAAGGTAAGATCCTGTTGGATTTCCCTGCTAGCTTCGGAATGGCTACTTTTCAGAGAGCCACTATCGGTGGCTGTTCCGTCGTCTGCCGAGCGAAGGCTGCGAAGCACAACAAAGCCTATGGCTGTAAGTGCAATGGAGATGGCAATTAGATAGAGTGGAATTCGATTTTTCATGATCGGGCTGTGATTGGCGGGGGAGTTCACGCTTCCGTATCCCAGACTGCCTGCTCGTAGTTCTGCTCCTTCATTTCGTCTATCGACCAGCCGTTCTCAACAAAGATCTTGCGGTAGCTTTCTTCGTCTCCCTGCTTCATCGCGGATGTCGCTTGTTGGAGAAGGTGGTAGACTTTCGATTTTGGCTGGTAGTAGACCTTTAGGCCGGCCGCCCGTACAGAATCGCAGTAGAGACGGTCAGAGCGGTAGTGCCTTGCGAATTCAGACTCAAGGCTACCGACCGTATCCAGAACTTGCCGAGAGGCATAGACGCAAAAAAACGGGGCGAAGGTGAGTTCTACGGGCCCGGTCGGATCGACGAGAGATCCGGCGACCAAGTTTTTGTGATGATGGGAGCACGTGACGTCGATTTCGTATGCCTCATCGCAGTAGGGCATGTGTACCTTCATCGTCTTGGTGCCTGCGCAAAGGACTTGCCTCGGGGCAACGAGTCCAGCCTCTGGCCACTCATAAGCAGCCTCCTGCAGTGCTTCGAGCCATCCCTCGGTTGCTAAGGCATCGTTGTTGTAGATGACCACATCGTTGGTGCCCGCCATCTCAATGCCGCGATTGATGGCGTAGGTGAACCCATGGTTCTTACCAAATACGCATGTCCTCACGCGACCTTCGGCCTCCGTTTCGATCCGTCCGAGAGTGCTCAGGGTCTCCGCGTCAGAGCCATTGTCGACGATGATGACCTCCACCTTGTCGGAGGGGGTGGTCTCAAGTAGGAGTTGAACAGCAAGCTCGAGCGTCTCTGGAATCCCATAGCTTGGTATGACAATCGAGACTTTCGAACTTAGAGCACGTAAGGACTCTGGCTGAACCAAGCGACGTAGGGCGAGAGATCGTGAATCGTCCTCCCCAATTGTGCGCACTGAGAGGCGCCCTCTTTCAAGATTGTCCCGGAGGGGCTTCAGCCCATTGGCACCAGATCCTCCTGTGGTGATATTCTCTAAGTCGTGATTGAAGTAGTAGTAGCTGGTTGCTACTGGGACAGGAACTGCTTCTAACTTTTCAGTGTAGCGCAGGGTTAGATCCCAATCGACTAGCTTCTTTAGTTCCTCATCAAAGCCGCCTTGCTTGAGATAGATCTCACGCGTATGGAAGAAACAGTTGAGATCGATGTAGTTCCGGTTCTCCAGCAATGCACGGTGAAATGGGCCGAAGCGCATTGCGTAGGGTTGTTCATCAGAGAGACGTCGGAAGAGGAATTGGCCAGTGTAGAAGCTCGGTGCTGACGGGTGGTTCTCAGAGGCGGCAAGGCAACATGCTAGATGGTCGCGGTGCCAGGTGTTGTCGGTGTCAAGATAGGCGATCAGAGGGGCGCTGGAGGCTTCCAGTCCGTGGTTCCTTGCCGCACTGACACCCTCGTTCTCATCCAACTGAATCAGCTGAATCCGTGGATCGCGATCAGTGAACTCCTGGATTTTGTTCACCGACCCGTCACTACTCCCATCGTCGACGACGACTAGTTCCCAGCTGTCCATCGACTGGGACAGGATCGACTCGATGGCCCGGCCAACAAGATCTTCCCGGTTGTGGCAGGGCATGATAATCGAAATACGAGGGGCCGTGCCTTTCGCCATCGCAGAGGCTTGGCTTACCAGTTGCTTACGACGCGTCTCCATGAACGCAAAGACGGCCTTGTCTGAACTAGTGAACGGGAGCTCGAGAGTTCTGTTGAGAAACGACCAACTTAGGAATTCCGGATAGACACGGAAGTCGCGGTTGAGAACAAACACTCGTTCGAGCGGGTCAAAGACCGGGCATCCATCTCGTGGGTCCACAATCGTGATGGTGTGGGTGTTTCCATCGAAGAAGGACTCCGGAGGGACGAAGACGAAGCCGTGAAAGCCATCGGACCCATGGTGCTCTGCGAGGGTGGGGATTCGCAGGTCCGCCTTGGTTGCGGAAATTTGCTTGCCATCACAGAAGAATTCGAGGTCGAGGCTTTCGGCGGCATTGAGTGGATCGTAAACCCATCCGCGAATGCTTGAGGGAGTTTCATGGGCGGGAGTCAGCTTGCCTGTAGCCCGCAATCCAGGCAGATGTCCTACTGAATTGCCGACATGTTCTGGTGGGAGTTCAAGAAGGTCTTCGATTTCTCTATCCGACGGAGAAAACGAGTATTCCACCGGTTGAGGCTGAGGTTTCGCCTGAAGTTTGCTATGCCATTTGTTTAGGGTCCGGATGCTGGATTCCAGCCGCCCGTCCACCTTACGGCTTGCCTCTGCTGTAGCGGTTAAGTCATCGTGTGCCTTCTTCAGTGAATCGGCAACATCTGCCGATTGCTTGTGGTTTTTGAGCCGAATCTCATATTGCTTATCGATCGATTCACCAAGCATCCGGTGGGCCTCGAGCAGGTCTTGGTGGGTGGTTCGGAGGGCGTCGCGAGTCCGCTTCCATCTATCTAGAAATTGATGGCTTGTTCTCTCGGTTGCTTCGATCCGTTGCGTGGATCGATCGGTCACTTGCTGCGAGTAGGCTTGAAGGTGTTGAACTTCTTTACGGAGTGTTGTGCTCTGGTTTGAGAGCATCAGCTTCATGGTGGAGAGCCTATTCTCTAGTTCCTCTACCTGACTCTCGAGTTCCTCCTTCTCGGAAGTGGTTTCTTGGTTCTCCAAGAGTTGTTGCTCTAGGGAGTGGATGACTTTCTTTGTCTTCTTTAGTTCCATCCTACTCTCCGAGAGCTGATTTCGGAGGTCGCCTTTTTGCTTCTGAAGAAGGGCTACTGTCTTGTCTGTCGCATCGATCTTGGGCAGTGTGATTCCCAAGGCATCGCCGATTTTTTGGCGAATCAAATTTGGGTCGAGTAGGTGCAGGCTCTCGCCGCCGGTTCCAAGAGGGTAGGCGTTTCCGTTCTTTGGGACCTCGATGAGTCTGGGTGTCTTTAATCCCTCTGCCAGAGAGTAAGGGAACGATGGGTTGCCGATAAAGAGTTCGGCCCCTGCGAGAAAACTTACTAGTTCTCTCGTTGAGGAAAATTGCGCGACTTGGCCAGGGATGCCTCGCCGTTCGATCTGATCTTGTGGAAATCCGATGAAGAAGACGCGGTCCTCTGGGACGTCGCCGAGCAATTTCCCGTAGTAGTCTTCCTCAAAGCGACGGTATCGACCGGTCAGGCTCACAGCAATGTAAGGGCTCTTTGCCTGGAACTCTGGTTCCTTGGACTGCGTGGGGGTTACTAGCCAGGAATCGTTGGCTGCGACCCAGGTAGAAAATGGGAGGGCATGACGAAAGATCAGGTGCAGATTTGGTTCCGCAAGGTTGCGCCGAAATCGATCCAAGTTGAAGTCGACTCCGATCACGTCTTCTTCTAACCGATCAGCTGGTGTGCCGAGGGCAACGACACTGACCTGTTGTAGCCAGGGAAGCTCGACAAGGTACTCTGCTAGAGAGACTGCCGCTTGAGAGGTCAGTTTTCTCTTCACATCGACAGGATCGACGAAGGCGTTGAGTATGAGGTGGTCAACCCCTAGGGCTTCACATGTAGGCAGAGCGTAGACAATATCTCCGAGGTTCCCCGAATGAATGGCGGTCTTCCCGTTCGGTTTGGTTCCGAACGTGGCGAGTTGTTGTGCTTGGTCAAGAAGGGCCATGCTGGTTATGAGCAATTCAGTTGCCTTCGGAGAAGTGTCAGATAGGTTGCTTCCGTCTGGTTGCGGAATTCCAAAAGGCCTGTAGGAAGGGCGGTGTCGGTCTGGTCGAGTTGCTGTTTCGCCCAAGAGATTGCGTCATCGACCGGAAGGGAAGCAAGAAGTTCGTGCGGAAAGAGGCAGAGGGTCGATGTGATCCGTTGGTTTTCGCTTTCACAGATCACTCGCGACGGCACGCCTAGCGAAAGAGCCCCAATGGCTCCATGGAGTCGCGTGCTGACAATTGCGTTGTACCGACTTAGGATACCAAGCAGGCGATCGGAAGCGTAGTGGTAGATCACCCGATGGGTGTTGCCAAAGAGTGCCTGAAATCTGGAATACTCGTCTTGGTAAAAACAGATGATGTCGATTTTTCCGGAAGAGTCTTTGGAAAGGAGGTCTGTGATCTGCTGATAGAGCTGGTCCCCAATCGATTGGTTCCTGACTGCTGTGGATTGAACGATCAGTCCGATCCTTCCATTCTTACCTTCGCTTGGCAACTCCGATGGGCAACCTGAGAAGAATGCCGGACACGGAATGGGAATAGCTTTTTCCTCTCCGAGATATTCGTTGATCTGTTGGGCCAGAACTTCGCTGCGGGTCGAGATCCACGTATTTTTTCTTCGGAGCACTTCCTCATCCAGTGGGGTGGGGCGGAACGGCAGTGAGCCGCCCCCCGCACCGACGACGAGAAACGGGATGTCGGGTTTCTGGGCGATCTCTTCGTAGAGCCGCCGCATCGGTCCGCCACACCACTCCGGCGATCCTGCTGCTACGACGAGGTTGGAGAACAGCAGGGCTGGATCCCGGAGGGAGTTGGTAAGAAAATCCGGGCGGAGGGTGGAATCTCGCCACTCATCGATGAATAGGTCTGGATTCCGGTTCCAAGCGGCCATGGAATCGACATTGACCACTTGGCGCAGGAGCCGTTCGACGCCCATAGCGATGAACTCATCGCCTGGATTCCACTGCCTTGTGGTGCTGAGAATGATCCGCCAGTCGCTCATTTACTAGAATTCAAGAATTTTCCAACACTGCGGGACGGCGCAGAACCGTTCCGAAAAGATCCAAACAACGGTTTCGGCGTGTTCAAGCGGCGAGGGACTGAGTTGAAGCCATTCGGCTCTAAGAACTCCAGCTCCGCCGGCTCTGTGGGTCGAGAATACCTGCCGTTTTAGAAGGTGCTTGAGGTGGGAGGCAATATCTGCACCTGCTCCGAGGTAGATTCTTGCGAAGCTATCGCCGATGAGTTGGACTGGGGAATTGCTGTGGTTGGTGTTGAGCCATTCTGTGCTGGCTGGATCATTGCCTTTGACAACGAAAATTGGAGCCTCTAGTGCGGGGAATTCCTTGGGGGCGCCTTTGGACTGGAGGAGGCGGATGTCCCCTTGGAAGGTAGTCACGAAGGAGGATTCGGTCAGAGCGACTTGAGATTGTGGCGTCTGGAGGTGGGGTGCGATCTTGTCTGCGATTGCTATTGCGGCTAACTTAACTCCGTAAGGTGCCCAGTGCGTGTCGTTGCGGTGGTAGGCAGTCTGAGTTTGACCGTCTTCCCCTTGGAAGTATCGATCTCGGAGCATTGTTTCGGTAAGGTCCAGAACGTCGACGCCTTGTTCTGAGAGCGCTTGCGCGAGGTCTCCGACTGCGAAGTTGACTCTGCCATCCAAGGTTGGGTTGTAGTCGATGTTTGTGGCGATGCCTGGGTAGATAGAAGTCGATTGCGGGATCAGCACCAACAAGAGCTGAATGTTTCGAGCGGCAAGTCTGTTATGAAAATCGACGGCGGTAGCGAAGATACCATCGAATGGCTTCGGTGCTGGGGTCTTCCAAAAGTCTTTTGAATACTGCTTCCGGTTGCCTGCATAGAAGAAGAACTCTGAATTGACCCCCCCTGTGACGATGTCTCCCGCAGCTTCTAGGGTTTTGGCGATGATTTTCGCTCGATCTTTGCGCGCAATCGATGTTGTGATCTGAGCATTGCCGATAGGCTCGTTGAGAGACTCGTCGTCGCACCAGAATATTGGTAGGTCGAATCTATCAGAATCGTCGAGTCTCTGAAGTTGTTTCAGTTCATCGGAGACCTCGTCGAACGAGCGCACGCTGACGTTCAGCTTTGCGTCTTTCTGGAGGGAGCCGAATTTGGTCGGACGCTTCTCTCGAAGTCCGTAGCCAGCCAGAAGGATTTCTTCGCCCTCTGATTCGGAGAGCTTTGCCGAATGGACGACGATGATATGGGGATAGGCACCGATCTGGGACTGCGGAATCGTCTGGGACCTTGTGATGTTACAACTGAGCCGAGTGACAGGTTGGGCCGCCGTTGCAAGGAGCCATGGGAAGAGCGTTAAAAAAAACACCCCGATGACGGATCGATGTTGAAATCCAGATAAAATTACTAGCCTCACTTGCAGAATAGCATAGCCTATTTCGCTTTCGAAGTGGGTCAATCTTCGCTCCTCGAAATTCTGTGAAATAGTCGAATCGCTTAGTTCGGCTGGGAAGGCTACAATTGGAAAGAACTGGGAGAGGGAAGCGTCGTGCAACTGGTGTGCGGCAAGCCAGCGGGGGTGGCGGCCACTGGGTCCGAAGTTGTCCAGGATGCGGATACCATAGAGATCTTCATCTTGGCCTGATGTTAACGACCTGGCTTTGCGTAAAAGAAGACGGTCTTCTGGAAGGACTAGCCGGAATTAGTGCTGGATCAAGGGACTGACCTCTGGTGATTACCCACATTTGATTGGGGTCAATCATATCACACCTTACTTTCTTACTTACATCGATATCTCAGTGTAGATCAAAGATCGTGGCTGACGATACGCGTATTCTCCATTAGCCATTGGCGGTGACTGCCAGAACCTAAAAATGGATGGGATCGGCGAAATGCCAGCCCCGCTACGGGATGGGTTCCGCGGGCTTTTGCCTAGTTAGAGGTGCTGGTCGAAGGAGAGGCCGGGGACCAGTCGAATCTTGCGCTGGTTCACGACTTGCCGTGCCTGAAGGTAGACAATCCTAGAGCTTCCGGTGATGGTGTCACGATAGACAAGGTCAGGATAGCCATCTCCATCGAAATCGTTTGCGCCGGTAATGTCCTCCGACGCAGGGGCTGTGAGAGTGACTAGCCCTCCTGCGACAAAAGCTCGGACATTCAAGTAGTGGATAACAGCTTGTCCGGTGGTCGGATTCGAGTAGAGAACATCGGGATAGTTGTCCTGATTGAAGTCTGCGACAGCCGACAAATCCCATGAAGTGGATACCGTGGCTGTTAATGCTCCTCCGGCGACAAAAGAGCGTCCCTTCAAGTAATGGATCACGCATTGTCCAGATGTCGTATTTCGGTATAGAATATCGGCATAGCCATCTAGGTTGAAGTCGAAGACCCCGTCAATGGACCATGAGTTCGACACAAGGGCCGTGACAGCTCCGCCCGCGAGGAATGCTCTTCCCTGCATGTAGTGAATAACCGCTTGGCCGGTGGTCAGGTTGCGATAGAGCATGTCTTCATTTCCGTCCTTGTTAAAGTCTCCAGTGCCAACAAGGCCCCACGCATTGTTCGCGACGGCGGTGCTGGTGCCTCCTGTTTCGAATACATTGTCACGCATGTAGTTGATGGTGACTTGGCCGGTAGTCGGATTGCGGTAAACAATGTCTGGTGAGCCGTCCCGATTAAAATCACCTTTGACTGACGGGAGGGAGCTGAAACTCGATGTCACATCGACCTGTATGGTCGATGTGGCAGAATTTCCGTATGGGTCGGTGCCAACTAGGGTAAGCGAAGTCGTGCCGGCGGAGGCGGGGTCTACCAAGACTTTGCCACCGGAAATCGAAGCAGTAGCTACGCTGGTATTTGAGGAACTGACCGCAACCTTGACATAGGCAGTTAATGATGAGTTTGGGACAGCCTTGCAGTGGGAGATTGTGCTGGGAGCATTAAAAAAAACCGCATCAGAATCGACTGGAAAGCTGGTGCCGCCATAGGCGGGCTGCATTGGAATCTCCGAAAAAGTCGCACCCCATTGGGCTGTAAAATTCCAGAGAGGTTGGCTAGCCAGCGAATCAGCGACCGACATGCCATCTCCGAGGACTTCAGCGAATGCGGTGAATCCGCCGTTTTGATTGTTCAGATTCGCCGAGTTATCGGCCATATTGATGAACCATTGGGAGGTCGCACTGTTTGGGTCGCCTCCGAGTTTTGCCATCGCGAGGGTTCCACGTAAATTGGAGATGGAATACTCGTTGAGAATGGCGGGTTGGGTGACCACCGCCGTCGGAGGAGAAGAGCCATTGAAGGGTAATTTGAAACCGCCGCCCTGGATCACGAAACCGGCCACAGAGCGATGGAAGATGCTCTGATCGTACTCGCCGGATGCTGAGTAAGCTTGAAAATTTGCGACTGTAATCGGAGCTATGTCGTCGCGAAGCTCGACATACAAGTCGCCACTGCTGGTGGGAATGCGTGAAATTGGGTTGTCAGGATCTACGCCGCTGAGGGCAAATACTTCATCTACGGTGACCGAGACTGGGTACGCAAACCGCGATACGGAGAGTTTGTTGATCGAATTGTCTTCGGAGGGGCTACCTAGTTGTGCAAAACAAGGAACTGAAGCTGTCGCCGCTACGATTAATAACAAATTTTTCATTTCTTATGATGGGCAATGGAGAGACTTTGTAAAGTCAATTCCCCCGCGCGGATCGACAACATGATGAACCCGGCTGGCATTGTCTCATCTAGCTACGTTTCCTTCTCGATGCTGGGTCGATATTTTACCTCCCAAAAATGGCGGGCCGTTGATCGGGCCGCCGTGAGAAATGGAGGTGGAAATTCATCGTCATAGTCGCTGAAATGCCGCCGGATTTTTTTTGGATATCGTGAGTTTAGCGGGTAATGCTCATGTGGTGACTCTTATTTGAGCAATGAGGCGTCATGCCTTCGTGAGGCAATCTGGACTTTCCCATTAGGTAAACTCAGTTCATTCTAACCTATGAAAGAACTAGAAGAGGGAAGTGTCCTGCAACTGGATTTCGGCAAGTTAGCAGGAGTGGCTGCCACCGGCTCCGAGGTGGTGCCTGTGGTGGTGCAGGACGTGGACAGCAAGGAGGTTCTTATTCTAGCCTATGTGAACGAGATGGCTCTGAAGAAGGCCTTCGAGGAACAGAAGGCGGTCTTTTGGAGCACGAGCCGGAACGAGTTGTGGATCAAGGGACTGACCTCTGGCGACTACCTAGAGCTGGTGGAGGTGCGGGTGAACTGCGAGCAGAACTCGCTGCTTTACCTCGTGCGTCCGGCGGGACAAGGGTCCTGCCATACGAAAGGCGAAGCGGGTAACAGCCGCTCGGGTTGCTACTATCGGGTGCTGGATGCCGAGGGAGCTCTGTCTTTTGTCGCGGGAAAAAAGTAGCGGAGGGCCTGTTACATCGACTCCGCTAGAATGTTCCGAATCGCATCGACGAACTGCGCGGGTGGGATATCCTGGTAACCGCCTCGGCCTATGTAGCTGCCGTCTGGCTTGAGGAGGACGATGGAAGGTAGGCCCTCGATCTGGTAGTGGGCCTTGAGCCGTCTATTTTGTGTCGCTGTGGCGGTTGGCAGTTGGGTCTTCTTAGGAAAATCGATTTGAACTGGAATGACTTCGTTCTTGGCGAACTGTTTGAAGACGGCACTGCCGTAGATGTCGCTATCGAGTTTTTGGCAGAAGTGACACCAGTCGGATCCGGAGAAGCTGACGAATAGGGGTTTCTTGGACGCCTTGGCGGCGGCGAGGGCGGTATTGATGTCTGTCTGCCATACACCGGAGGCTTTCGGAGCCGCCGCTTGGGGTGCTTCGTAGGTGCCAATAGCCTGATCCTCTACTCGTTTTAGTTGGGAAATATCTCCTTCTCGATCGAAGATGGTGTTGCGGGTATTGCCACGGCGGACAGGGGTGCTGCCCTTGTAAAGTTGGTCATCGACGAACTCGCCTACGATGCATCCTTCCAGAAGGAGGCAGGCGCCGAGGGCTAGAATGATTTTTGGGAGATGCTTGAGGGTCATATCGGTAAATCTTGGTGGTAGCAGGCCTGTTGGCGAGCATTTTTTTTAGAGCCCAAAAAAAGGCGCCGCTCCCAATTCTGGGAGCGGCGCCTAGGCTAATTACTGCTAAGTATCTATGTCTATCTAATGGGGTAAGACGTTGGGCCTGCGATGCAGGCCAAAGAAAACTGCCGTTCTTAGCTGTAATTTTGCCGTCGGCGCGTGGTGCGCCGTTTTTGAACATCCTGTGAGGTGACTAACCGCAATGCGTCCACGTCGGGCAGTGGCGTGTGGGGGGGTAGACATCGAAGCGCTGACGATGTGGGGCATCGAAGCGGGATTGATGGTATTGGGTAGGCGTTTTCACGGGATGAACTTCCGCATTATAGTCCTTATTTAAATTATAGTCAATGTGATAATATTTATAACTGAGGATTATTTAGGAATCTGTATCTTTCAGGAGGAAGTGCCGCTGGGGCGATGTGTAGGTGTAGGATGGCTGCCTTCGGTCGAGCGGACGGAGGGCATCACCAAGGCGCAACCTGCGGAGCGCCCTTCTTACGAGGTCCGCTCGACACTACCGGTCATCACATCGTAGTGGGTGCCTTCAAGGCGATCCTGCTCGGCCCAATCTAAATGGGTCGTAGTGATGAGCTTCTGGGAATCCTCGGGGAGGTAGGACAGGAGCGCATTTCGCCGGGCCACATCGAGTTCGCCGAAGACGTCGTCGATCAGCAGGATCGGCTTTTCGGCATCCTGTTGCTCTCCGAGTAGACGGGCTTGGGCCAGCTTAAGGGCGAGGGCGAAGGTCCGCTGTTGGCCTTCGGAGCCGAAGGTTGCGGCTGGGCGTTCGTCGATGGCGAGAAGTAGGTCGTCGCGGTGCGGGCCGATGGTGCAGAGGCCGCGCCGTGCATCGGCGTCCCGGGCGATTTCTAGCTGGGCTTCGAGTTCACCGGGAGCGGCGGTCGGTGCGAAGTCGATTCCGGGGGTCTCGCTGGAATTGCTGAGATGGGTGCTGGCGTCGATGATCCAAGGGCGCAGCATATCGACAAGGCTCTGTCGCCTTGCGAGAAGGACCTCGCCATGGCGGACTAGGAGCGCGGTGTAGGAGTCGATTTGCGCCCACGGGGTGGGCTGGTCCTTGAGTAGGTTGTTGCGGGCACGGACGGCGCGTTCGTAGCTGCGCAGAGCAGAGAGGTAGTCGGGGTAGAGCTGGGAAGCGATGAAGTCCAGGTAGCGACGGCGGCCTTCGCTTCGTCCGCGGACTAGTTGTAGGTCGCCATTTCCCATCCATACGACCTTTCCGGACCGTCCGAGATACTCCCCGGCCTTCTTGGTAACTGCGCCATCGACGCTGAGTTTTTTTAAGCGCCCGCTAAATCCGAATTTGAGCTGACGGTTCTCCCAGCCGCCGCCGACGAAGAACCCGCCGCTCTCTGACTCGAAGCGGACCATTTCTTTCATGGTGCTGGCGCGGGGCGATTGCAGGCGCAGGAGCACACAGACGGACTCAAGAATCGAGGTCTTGCCCTGCGCGTTCTGGCCGATGAATAGGGCGTTGTTTCCCGAGAGTTCGAGTTCAACGCTCTCGAAGCATCGAAAGTCCTTTAGTTGAAGGGTCTGGAGCAAGCCTGCCTTTCGTTTGAATTTTTTCGCTCGGGATGCATTCTATGCGCCCACCTATCCTATGGCGGCATTTCAGACATTACGAGGGTTTCGCGACTTCTATCCCGAGGACTGCGGTTTGCGCAACTACGTCTTCGATACGTGGCGGGACGTAGCGCGGCGCTATGGCTTCGCAGAATACGAGGCTCCGCTGGTCGAGCCCACTGATCTTTACCGGAAAAAATCTGGTGATGAGGTGGTCACCCAGCTATTTCGTTTCGATACCCAAGGCGGTGAGGATGTGTCGCTTCGGCCTGAGGTGACTCCATCGTTTGCCCGGATGGTGGGTGCCAAGGCTCGCGAATTTCCCAAGCCGGTGAAGTGGTTCGAGATCGGCCAGTGCTTTCGATACGAGAAGCCCCAGAAGGGTCGTGGCCGGGAGTTCTACCAGTGGAACGTCGATATTCTCGGCGAGTCGTCGGCCGAAGCTGATGCCGAACTCATCGCTCTGGCCATCGATTGCATGAAGGCCTTCGGTCTTGGTCCGGATGATTTCAGTGTGCGGATCAGCGATCGCCGAATCTGGGATGCCTTTGCCAAGGAGAACGGAATTGGCGATGAGCAGTTCGAGGGATTCCTCCGCACCATCGACAAGTGGGAGAAGGTCCCAGTCGAGAAGCTCGGCATCATGCTCGAGCCGTCCGGAGTTAGCTACCAGCAGGTGGCCGACTTCATGGCAGAGGCTTCGGTTCTCGATGAGGCGCTCGGCCCGATTGCCGCGTCTCTGGAAGCCCGTGGACTCGGGGGATACCTCAGTCCAGATCCGACGATTGTGCGTGGTCTTGCCTACTATACCGGCGTCGTCTTCGAGGTATTCGATATTCGGGGTGATCTCCGCGCCATCGCTGGTGGTGGTCGCTACGATGGCTTGGTGAAGTTGATCGATGGCAAGGCCGATCTACCTGCCTGCGGGTTTGCCATGGGCGATATGGTCATCGGCATCCTGCTCCAACAGGCGGAGGCTGCCAAAGCTCAGCTGGAGGCGACAATTCCTGCCCAGGCGGATGTCTTCGTCATTCTCGGCGATGAGCCCCAACGGCCACAGGCGTTGCGGCTTGTTCAAGATCTCCGCTCCGCCGGCATTCGCGTCGATTTCCCACTTTCTGCTGTGAAGTTCGGCAAGCAGTTCGCTCTTGCCGAAGATCGTAGTAGCCGGTTCGCCGTCATCGTAGGCCGCGAATTTCCCGCCGTTAAGCTTCGAAACCTCTCTACTCGCGAAGACTTCGATCTCGACGCTTCTTCGCTTGTCGAAGAGGTGCAGAAAGCTCTCGCCTAGGCCGATCCTCACTCTACTGTTCCTTCCTCTTTTCCCTACATTCTCATGTACCGCACCCACCACTGCAACGAGCTCCGCAAAGCCCATGTCGGCGAAACCATCACCCTTTGCGGCTGGGTCAATTCGAACCGTGACCACCACGGCGTGATCTTCATCGATCTTCGTGATCGCGAAGGCGTAACTCAAGTCGTCTTCCGTCCCGAGGAGAGCGCCGATGCCGCCGCAGCGTCTCACAAGCTTCGCCACGAGGACTGCGTCCAGATTACTGGTGTCGTCTCTGCCCGGCCCGAGTTCGACGGCCAATCGACGGCTAACGAGAACATCGACACCGGTGAGATCGAGGTCGTGGCAGCTAGTCTGACGATGTTGAACAAGTCTGAGGTCTTGCCCTTCCAGTTGGACAAGGAGCTTTCCAACGAGGATCTGCGCATGAAGTATCGCTACCTCGACCTTCGTCGTCCGCGCATGGCGGCGAATCTGAAGACTCGTCACAAAATCATGAAGGCGGCTCGCGACTATATGGACGCGCAAGGCTTCCTCGAAGTCGAGACTCCGATTCTGTCCAAGTCGACACCGGAGGGTGCCCGGGACTTCCTTGTCCCCAGCCGGCTGAATCCTAGCAAGTTCTACGCGCTTCCGCAGGCTCCTCAGCAGTACAAACAATTGCTGATGGTAGGTGGTATCGAGAAGTACTTCCAGTTCGCTCGGTGTTTCCGGGACGAAGATCTCCGCGCAGATCGCCAGCCCGAGTTTACTCAGATCGATATCGAGGCCTCCTTCGTCACTCAGGACGATCTTCTCGGCATGACCGAGGGTCTTCTCGCTAGTATGTTCAAGGCGGGACGCGGTGTGGACATTCCGACTCCGTTCCCCCGGATCGACTACCAGGAAGCGATGAACAAGTGGGGCTCCGACAAGCCCGAGCGTCGCATTGGCATGGAGATCACCGACTTCTCCGACACGTTCGCTAGCTCCGGTTTCGGGGTCTTCAAAGGCTGCATCGGCAAGGGCGGCAACGTCCGTGCGATCAACGCGAAGGGCTTCGCCTGTGTCACGACCGGCCAGATCAAGCGCCTCGAGGAGGTAGCCAAGGAAGCTGGCGCTGGAGGCCTCGCCTTCATCAAGTCGGAGGGCGGCGAGTGGAAGTCGCCCATCGTGAAGTTCTTCAGCGACGAAGAGAAGGCCGAACTCAAGGAGCGTCTGCAAGTCGAAGAGGGCGACCTTGTCCTATTCGGTTGCGACCAGTGGCAGACCGTCTGCGACGTTCTTGGTCGACTTCGCCTCGAGGTCGCCACCATGCAGAACCTTCTCGATGGCCGGGATGACGAACTCGACTTCTTCTGGGTCACGGATTTCCCACTGCTCGGTTTCAGCGAGGAAGACCAGAAGTGGAATGCGGTCCACCACCCCTTCACTCGGCCCAATGCCGAAGACCAGTCCAAGCTCGCTTCAGGTGACTACGGAGACATTCGGGCCCAGGCCTACGACGTCGTCCTCAACGGTTGCGAGCTCGGCGGCGGATCTATCCGGATTCACGAGGGCGAACTTCAGCAACAGATGTTCAAGGCGCTCGGCGTCACCGATGAAGAGCAGGAAGAAATGTTCGGCCACATTCTCGGTGCGTTCAGCTTTGGTGCTCCGCCCCACGGTGGCATCGCCCTCGGTTTCGATCGGATCTCGATGCTGATGTCGAAGGAGGACAGTATTCGCGAGGTGATCGCCTTCCCGAAAAACAACAAGGGTGCCGACTTGATGTCCGAATCTCCAGCCGTTGTCGACTCCAAGCAACTCCGCGAGCTCTACGTGAAGAGCACCTACGTCGAGCGCAAGGAGTCCAAAGGCGACAGCGCCGAGAGCTAGGCGACTACCACTCCGCCTCTTTCGGAGTAACTGCCTCTGGAACATCTTCCGGCAGTCGGGGATCGACCCGAATATGCTGGAGGCGGGGGGCGTCGGCGTCTCCCCAGGAGGTGTCGCAGTAGAGCAGGCCCGGCAGTGTGGTCGGGTCGCCTGCGCCGTACTCGCTCCGTGCGAGGCGTAGCACAAGACTGCCGTCGTCTTGCTTCTGCGCGATTTGGGGCAGATCTGAGTAGATGTGATTGTCCTCAGAGAAGAAGTAGACGTTCGGGGGTACGGAACGGCCGGATTCCATGCAGGTCGGTCGAATCGCTAGATCGATGTGGGAAGCAGTGACCTGGAGGACTTGAGTCTCCCAGTCTTCAGAGGTCTGGGGCTGGCGTGAGCGTGAGGCATCGAATTTCGGAGCCCAATCGGCGTTCTTTTGCGGACTACCTGTCTCAGTATTCCGGGCGACGGGAAGGGTGATTTCTAGGGGCTGGAAGCCAGGGTGGCAGGACTTGGCGCAGCACATCCAGATGGCGTTGCCCTTGAGCACTACGGTGTCTCCTGTCAGCTCCTTCGGTGGCGTGATCCGGATGGGGAGCAAGACTTCATCGTGGTAGCCATGGGCACTAATCGAGATCATATCGACTCGCATGGGGACCGGCCATTCGATCGGGGCGGCCGTAAAGCCTTCGGGAAGGCTCCAGTCGATCTGGGTGGCGACACCGACGATGCCATTGCCCTTCCAGTAAGTGTGGTAGCCTTCCGGCATCTGCAGGTGCAGGCCTACATAGAAAGGCGTACCAGGAATGACGTGGGTGACCTCGGCGACTAGGGCAATAGTAGCTGGATTGGGCTCGTCTTCCTCTGCTTGTCCGATTGCCGAACGTGGCACGGTCAGGAGTAGCAGAAGCGAAACGACAAAACTGGCAGGAAAGCGAGCCATGGCGATGATCGGTAGGGACTGGCGGAGAGGGCGGGATTCGAACCCGCGGAACCCGTAAGGGCTCACTTATTTAGCAAACAAGCGCTTTCGACCACTCAGCCACCTCTCCTTTTCAGTGCATCCTAGCAGGCGAGCGAAACGAAAGCAGAGCAGGCGAGCCCCGTCAACCGTCATAGAGAAGATCGGTAGAAAAAAAACAGGGCATGCCGTTGCCGACACGCCCTGTGGGGAAGATGTTGGAGGAGTGATCGCTACTCGCTCGACTTGGGCTTCTGGTTGCCACGTTTTTTCGGGCTACCGACAGCGGCGGCCTCCGCAGACCCGCTGGGAACATCAGCTTCGCTCGGACCGGTGATCGTCTTGGTTGGCGGAGTGGGGGCCTCAGGGGCCGCTACTACCTGCGCCATTTCGTCAGGAACACGGAAGATCTTGCCGCTATAAGGGCAACGAACCGCAATCCCTGGTGTCAATCCCTCGACATTGACGAGCTGGTGCTTCTCAGCGAACGGGCTGTAGACGAAGCCGGGCTTGCCACTGATCCGGAGACCGAACGGCGGTGTCTTATTGACGGTCTGGGCCTTAGTTTTAGCAACTGGCGAGCCTTTTTCCTTGGGCCTGGTCTTGGTGGCAGCTACCTTCTTTGGCTCGGGAGTTGGTGCCTGTTTTTTTGGTTGAGGCTTGGGACTCTTCTGTGAGCTAGACGCCTGTCGGCCAGCGCCAACACCGGTGTTGGCGACGATCTTCTTGGATGGGCTCGCGGACGACGAAGGACTGCGAGGCGTGACTTTGCTAATCTGCTTCTTCGGCGCAGGTCTGCTGGTCTTGACCGGAACTCTGGGAGGATTCGAATCCCTCCTGGTGGAGGCCGTGCTCTTTACGCTGAGTTTGGAGAGTAGCTTGCTAACACCAGCTTTTGCGATGGCTTTGTCTGGAACGATGAAGATTTCCCGGCTGTAAGGACAACGGACTTGCGTGCCAGCTTTAAACCCGCGCACGTCAACCAAGCGAGCAGGCGAGGTATAGGGGGTGCGGACGTAGCCAGCTTTGCCAGGGACAAGAATGGCCTTTTTCAGGTCCGATGTATTCTTGGGTGCTCTAGCTCTCGAGTCTCTGTTCGCTGACTTCTTACTGGAGCCGGAAGCGGCAACCATCAGTTGTTCGTTCTCAGGAACGACAAGCTGCTGGCGATGAATGTCCCAAAGAACAGTAACGAGACCCTCAGATCGGATCTTCTGCCAAGTGGCTTGGGTTGGGGAGCTGCAACTGGTAGTTGACAGAAGAATGCCGGTTCCCGCAATAAGCGCGACTCCGACCTTGAGTTTGGGAGACCTTTCCATGGTGGTGAATCTGAGTCCGAGGCAGCATTGGCGCCGCATCCATCCTGTTGATTATCACTTCTTCGGCACATAGGCGAGAAAAATAGTGGTCTTGATTGAAGGATCTGGAAAACGAGAGCATCTCGTGATGCCGCTCGTGAGTTACTAGGCGTTCGCCAAAAAAAACAAGATTCTTCTGGAAATTATATTAATAATTGTATATAGAGTCTTTAGCGTGGTGTATTCCCCCACGTTGACTACACTGCCCCATGAACGGAAATGCTTTGCTACGCCTCGGCGTCATCATTCTAGGTCTATTCCTAGCGATGGTGATGGTGTTCAACGTCCTCACTGATTATCGGAATAATCTGACGATGTTGTTTAAGATGTTGGCAGGTGCGGGTTTTTGTCTCGGCTTCATCCAGCCGAAGGCAGCGGTTTACGTCCTTGTTATCGTTTGCGGTTATCTCGATCTACTGAAGCGATGCCTACTCCTGTTCGGGCAGGTAAACATGACCGATGTCGTCACTGTTCTGTCCGTGGCTCCTCTGACCTTCGCTGGCATCTGCTGTGGCCTTCTCGTAAGTCGTGTGCAACAGCGCACCCTGTTCAATTCTGCAGAATTTAAGATTTTCGGGATGACGGTCGCCATCGGAATCGTTGTGATTGCGGCAAACGTTCGCGCCTATGGATCGCTCGGCCAAGGCCTAATCAATGGGGCCAATGGAGGTGCCTATATTCCGTTCCTTCTCTTTGTCGGGTTTCTCTTTCCCACCCTTCGGGAGCAACGGCAGTTTCTCAAATTTATCCTGATAGCGTTCATACCGGTAGCGCTTTACGCACTCAAACAGGCCGCCACAGGATTTAGCACCTTTGAGCACATGTATCTAATTTCCGGTCTCACCCAGATGATTGGTGCCGCCGACGAGGCTCTCATTAGGCCATTTTCTACGCTAAACTCGGCACATGCCTTCGGCATCGTCACCGCTACGCTTGTCGCTTTGTCCATCTACAAAGTGGCGACGACAAAGAACGGCAGGATTTTCTATATCCTTTTAACGCTACTTTACATGGGGGCACTGATCCCCGGCTACCAGCGGACTGCTTGGGCGATGGCCTTAGGACTCCCGGTCTGCTTCATTGTTTTCCGACGAGGTTTGACAACTGCGGCGCTCTACGGATTCACGTTTGCTGGGCTCGCCATGGTCGTGGCGGTCTCACCTTGGCTTGCTAGAAATGTCCATCTACTTGGTTTCGGCAAACAGTCGTCCAGTAACTGGATCTCGCGGGCAGGAACCTTCGACACGATGTTTGAGAGGGTCAAAGGTTTCGAGAACTGGTCTCGTAACCCGGAGATGTGGAGTTGGTTCGGGCTAGACCAGGAGAAAATTTTTGGAGACGATCAGTTCATGACCCATGACATGATTGGCGGGCTTCTTATAAACTATGGGATTGTTGGATTGGTATGTGCGGGAATCCTAGGATTCTCCGGTTTGTATTTTGCTCATACCAGAGTGTTGCGAATCCGAAATTCGAACGACCGCTTTCTTGGGATTTGTTACCTAAGTATCCTGTTTGCTATTCTCTTCACCGGAGCCGCCTCAGGAAGTCACTTGAGTATCTTCCCGATCAATTTCTTTTTCTGGTTCATCGCAGGAGGACTTGTCGCATTGGTGCAGAGAAGCTTGGCTCAGCAGGCTACTGTCGATAGCAAAGCCGCTAAAGATCGTGCCGCTTTTCAGGCGGCTGAGAATCGCGAAAAGCGTAGTTTGGCTGCGCAAGGCTTGCCGAGGAAAGCTGGATTCAACCGCTCGACCGGACTCGGTGCTGCTGCAAGGCCCGAGCCCCCTGTGCCTAACCACCCATTTTCCCGAGGCGGTGTTGACACCACCGTCGAGACAACCCAACCGGCTCCCACTGTCGCGAAGATTGGGGTTCAGCAGTAGCCGTATCAAATAGCCCTCCAACTCCCCACTGCAATTGCCATGGATACCCAACAATCTACCGGAATCGCAAGTCCGACCCGTCTTGCCATTATTCTTAGCCTAGGAGCGGCCTTCGTTGGCCTATTTCTTCTAATGCCCTACACAACGGGGTATGGCGACACTCGGCGTAGTGTCTTCACCATGATCTCGCGGTTTTGGCAAGAACCAGATTGGCAACATGGCCTGTTTGTGCCTTTCGTCGTTGGGTTCCTAGTCTGGCATCTTCGCGATCGCTGGAAGGGGCTTCCTCTCGAAGGTTCATGGATCGGATTAGTTGGAGTTGTCCTATCTCTGTTTATCTACTGGGTCGGATACAAGGCCAATGTCCTCTACTTCGCGATGATCGCCTGCCACGGTTTGTTCGCCAGCACGATTCTATGGGTCTTCGGCTGGAAATGGGTCAAAGCACTCATCTTCCCAATCATGTTCCTCAGCTTTACCTGGCCTCTGTTCTTCCTTAGTGAGACGCTAGCTTTCCAACTTCGCCTGATCATGTGCGAGTTCACTGCGGTCTTTCTAAATTTCGTAGGTGTAGAAACATTGCGGGTTGGAACGTCGGTTGTTTCGGCTTCGAATGCTGATGCCGGGCTGGCACAGGGAGACTACTTCTCCATGAACATTGAGGGAGCTTGCAGTGGACTTCGCTCGCTCTTCGCATTGATCATGGTCTCGGCTCTCTATGGCTACTTTGCGCTGAAGCAGCCATGGAAGCGCTGGGTGCTGTTTGCCTCATCTCTCTTCTTTGCTGTTCTCGGTAATTTTGTCCGTCTTCTGTTACTGATTTTCGGTTCCATTCTGTGGGGTGAGGAATTTGCTATCGGGAAGGACGGTGGAATGTCTAACTACCACTTTCTCGCAGGTATCGCAGTGTTCGTTGTCGCTCTCGGCGGCATGACCGTACTCGTCGCCATCTTACGTGGCCGCGAAGGAGGGCCCTCGAAAAAGACGCGTGCTACTCGGGTCACACGAGACAGCTCCTCCATGGGAACAGCCTCTGCCGAAGCCTAGAATAACATTCGTCCGCTCTCATCACTTTCTACTCTCATGAAAAATAGTACTGCCCTCCGTGCCGCCACTGTAGCTTTTCTCTCTGTAATTACCGCGTTCTTCTGCCTCAATGCGGCGGAGACAGTAACCGGTGATTCTTCAGGAGTCACGTTGACCTTACCCGAGCAGATTCTCGGTATCCAGGGGGTGGAAATCCCGGTGAGCCAAGCGGAGAAGGACAGTTTGCCTCCCGATACGCAGTATGACAAAGCCTCGTACCGCTTACCGGACGGGAACGTTATGTCGTACTCGATCGTGCTTAGTGGTGAGTCGAGAAACAGTATTCACCGGCCAGAAGTGTGTCTCCCGGGGCAGGGTTGGTTCATTCTTGAGGAGGAAGTTCGTCCGGTCGATATCGGCGGTGGACAGATCCTGCACGTCAAGGACCTCACGTTAGAGCAAGACTTTGAAGACTCGACCGGCAAATTGCGGACGCTTCAGGCCCACTACTACTACTGGTTCGTCGGCCGGGACGTGACCACTCCAAAGCACGTTTCCCGGATTCTTCTGACTTCCTACGACAACGTCTTCCGAAACGTGAACCACCGTTGGGCCTATGTGGCTCTGATGTCGTTCGTGGGTGCTACGTCCGAAGAGGGCGGTTCCACTAACGAGGAAACCCAGAGGGGCATGGATGAATTTATTGCCGCCTCGGTGCGTGAGTTCCAGCAGGTCTTTTAAGCTTAGTCGCGTCACAGACTACAAACGGCGCAGAGCTTTGTAGTTTCGGACCCGTGAAATCAGACGCATGGTGGTGAAATTCTTTTATGAACGATCTCGACCAATCCGCCTCGCCTCCGCCGGTTCAGCCTAAAAAGAAGAGGAGCCTTTCCTTCTATATCGCTTTAGGCCTAGGAATTCTTTTCCTAGGCCTGATCATTGCCGGAGTCTGGTGGTGGCGTCATACGCTCTACGCCAAACGGTTTGATCCGACTCAACTGAGTCAGAAGGAAGAGGTTGTCCTCGACAACAAGTTGGATGCTCTCGGAGACTCCGGGGCGGTTGCGCGGCCCGAGGCGAGCCCAGTGATCGAACGTGTCGAGGTTCAAGGCCGTACTCCAGCTGAACTCGAGGTCGAAATGGCTAGAATCGATGCCGAGGCAGCCAAGAAGAAGGCAGAACTCGCTGAGCGAGCCCGGAACGGCGGCGACCTCGACCCACTGGGCGACGACGTCGGTACTGACGAGGAGCGTAGACATTTGGTCATCACTGAGCGTGAGATCAATGCCATCCTTCATAAGAATACGGATCTCGCCGACAGGGTTCGAATTGAGTTCCTAGAGGACACGATTCGCGCCGGTGCCTTGATTCCATTCGATGAAGATGCCCCGCTGGTGGGCGGCAAGACCCTACGGTGCAAATGCTCAGTGAAGGCGTTGCTCGACGAAAATAAGCGCCTGGCCATCTACATCACCGATGTCACTCTTGGTGGTGTGCCAATTCCGAACGCCTGGATCGGCGGCATTAAGAACGTCAACTTGGTCGATCGACCTTCGACACCGGCTGGCGACGAGATGAGTCGGTTTGCCGATGGCATCAAGGACTTCAAAATCAGCAATGGCCAGATCGAGATTTGGCTAAACGAGTAGCACTCGTTGGCCGTTGCCTGTGACCAAGCTCAGGCAAATACCATCTAAAGAAATGTTGGCCTAGTCCGCTATGGCCTCGCCCAACCTACCCCAGAAAGAGATACGACGATGTACGGAATGAACCCGACTTATATGATCATCACCGGCGTTTGCATGGCCCTGAGCTGGCTTGCTGGAAAGATGCTTCAGAGCAAGTTTAAGAAGTTTTCGGCGCTCCCAGTGCCGATGACGGGGAAGGATATTGCCCGGAAGATGCTTGCGGAAAATGGAATTACGGATGTCCAGGTCATCTCGACGCCCGGTCAACTTACCGACCACTACAATCCCGGCACAAAGACGGTCAATCTGAGTGAAGTCGTCTACAACGAGGCGAATGTAGCTGCCGCCGCAGTGGCGGCCCACGAGGTCGGTCACGCGGTTCAGCACGCTACTTCCTACGCCTTTCTTCAGATGCGCTCGAAGCTGGTGCCTGTAGTGAACATTTCTACCAAGATGTCTCGCTGGGTCATTATGGCTGGCGTGGCGCTGGCATCGACAGGCAATGTTACGGTGTTCGGTATTGGCATCATCCTGATGGCGGCAAGTTCGGTGTTCTCACTGATTACGCTTCCGGTTGAGTTCAATGCCAGTGCACGCGCGCTGAATTGGCTCGAAGGCTCTGGCCTTAGCGGGGTCTACCATGGTCAGGCCAAGACCGCCTTGTTCTGGGCTGCCATGACCTACTGTGTTGCCGCACTCGCCTCGCTCGGACAGCTGTTCTACTTTGTGATGAGGTTCCTAGCCATGAGGGCGAGAGCCCAGCGCTAGGAAGCGCTGGGGGCGGGTATCGACTGGTGTTCGAACTAGCGGTTCTCGCTTTGTTCTGGAAGGCAATTCGTAGTGTTTGCCCAGTAGCAGTGGGCTTTCCTCCCTCTCGGGCTTGGGTGCGCGCGGCCGAAAATAAACTCCACGTCGAGAACGTCCACGCCACGATTCTCGAACTCATGGGCCTCGACCCGAACCAGCGGACCAGCTATTGCTCTTCTAGGTGGGTAGGACTCGACAAAGAGGAACTCCGCCCCTGTAATCCAGAGGAGTGTCCGACGAAGGATGTCCGCTACGCTCCCATTCGTGAACCGAAAACGAGTCAAGTAGACCCTTTCCCTTGTCAAGCTAGCAGCATTCCCTCTAGTAGCGCGCTCACCCGGCCCATCGACAAAATCGAGTTTCAAGACCATGAGAGCATTCGTTTTTCCCATCGTTCTACTGTTGCTGTCGTTCGGCCAAGCGGTTGCCTTCAATCCGCCGAACATCGTCGTCTTGATGGCCGATGATCTCGGCTATGGCGACCTGTCCTCGACTGGGAATCGGACGATCCAGACGCCGAACATCGATCGCATCGGCGACGAGGGCGTTCGGTTCTCTCACTTCTATGCCGGCGCTCCGGTGTGCTCGCCATCGCGTGCCGCCATGCTCACCGGCCGCCTTCCGCATCGGCTTGGCATCTATGGATTTCTGCACACTGGCGAGCCATATGTTCACCTGCCGCGCAGCGAGGTGACCCTTCCTCAAGTACTTCGGGACAGCGGCTACCAGACGGCTCTGGTTGGCAAGTGGCATGCCTCGCTTCTCGAATTTCGCGAGAAGTTTGCTACCCCGGATCTGAGCACGTACGGCTTCGATTTCTCCTTCGCCACAGACAACAACACGATCCTCCGCGACAAGCCCGGCTGGTGGCGCAATGGCCAGAAGCTGGACGAGAAGATCCCCGGCTTAGCGGCTAACGTCGTCGGTGCGGAGGCCGAGCGTTGGCTCCGCACCGGTCGGGAAGACGGTCAGCCGTTCCTGCTCATGGTGCACTTCTTCGAGCCCCACTGGCGGGTCGAGGGACGCGAGCAACGAATCGAGGAGCACGTTCGGGCCGGCATTGAGAACCGCAACGAGGCTACCTACTACGCCTGCGTCGAGAACCTCGATTCCGAAGTCGGCCGCATCGACGCATTGCTTGAGGAGCTGGAACTCAAGGACAACACCATCGTGCTCTTCACCTCGGATCACGGTCCGGCGCGGCTTGGCAAAGGCGCTGCCCGCAACCGCAACTTCGGTCGTGCTGCTCCCTACCGGGGTTGGAAATACGGATTGTGGGACGGGTCGATTCATGTGCCGGCCTTCCTCCGCTGGCCGGCTGGTTTGCAAGGCGGTGGTCGGGACATCTCCGAGCCTATCGGAGCCATCGATTTGCTTCCGTCGCTGTGCCGTCTCGCCGGTGCGTCTCTACCCGATGGATTGGCAGACCACCTCGATGGCACCGACGTCACTGCCTTGCTCGACCCGAACGAGCCCCAGCCAATCACCCGCCGCGTGCCGCTCCAGTGGTATCACTACAATGCCAATCTCAATAGTCAGCAGGAAGATGGTGATGAGTTCCGTCCCAATGCCGTTCTGCGCGACGGCGACTACGTCATCTGCGGGTTCTACGATCACCGTCCCGGTTACCCCGGTCGCTGGTCGCCAGAGCACATGGACTACCTCCGCACTCGTGAGCTGGTTCGCTTCGCCCTCTACGATGTGGTCAAAGATCCTGGCCAGACAAACGACCTGGCGGTGCAGATGACCCAAGTCTTTCTCCGCCTCAGTGCGGCTCTGCAGCAGGCCCACGGCGCCTACCAAGCCGAAGCGGTCGGATGGAAGGATGGGAAGTTGGAGCGGCCGTAGTTTAGTCCCCAACTACTCCTCGTCTTTGCCCAACTCCCAGACGCGCTCGAATTCTTCGCGGGCGGAGCCGGAGCCGTCGGCGGTGATGATACTGGCGTCGATGACGACGCTGAGCGATTCGCCCTTGGACTCGGGCGGATAGCGTAGCGTGTGGGTAAAGAAATGGTCGATAACCCAGTGCCTAGCTCGGCTATTGCCCAGTTCGAGAGCCTCAAGCCGCAGTGGGGCATCTTCGGAGATGAGTCGAGTCGGACGACCGTCTTTGAAGGTGGCGACGAGACGATGGATAATCAAGGTCCCCGGGTTGATGTCGGAGTTGAGCCGGACTGCAAGTGAGTAGGGAGCCGCGACCTGGCCATCGACTTGGAGAGTACCGTGCAGGCAGAGCACGATCTCCTGACCTAGCAGAACCACCGGTGCTTGCGGGCCGGATCCGGGTGCAGACTTCTCCAACAACGAGCAATTCGAGAGTAGGAGCAGGGCTGCGAGGGACAGCATCAGCTTCGTCATGACCTAAGGTAGCCCAATCGCACACCTTGACCAGTCCTCATCCACGGTTCAGCCTGAGACCGTGATTGTCTCTCCATGTTTCCGGTCTCGCCTTGGCCCATTGGCCTTGGCGCCCCTACTAATTTTCCTGCCCGGCTGTGATAGCAAGAAGGCCGATGAATCTGACGATGGCGCCCGACTGACTCCTCCGGGGCCACCTGTTGTTGCCGAAGTCGGTGACGTAGTGGAGGAAACCTCGGTGACGCCGCTGGCTCCCGATCCAGCGACCGATCCGACATTGCCGGGGTCAGTGCCGGAGGAGCACCCGGCCCCGGTGGTGCCGCCGGTCGAAGGCCGTCCCGAATTGGGCTTCGCCAATCGAGTCCCGACTTCGGCGGAAGGCTATGTCGGCTTCTACCAGCTCGATTCTATTCGGGCTCAGATTGCCAAGACGGCGTTCTGGTCGTCGCTCAACCAACTTTTGGAACAAGCCGATACCGCTGTAGACATGACCGAGTTCCGGCGGGTTGCCGATGCCTTGCTCAGCCAGGAGTTCGGCGTCGTTCTCGGCGAAGGCAGTGGCGAGGCGCTACGGCGGATCGCCGAGTTCGGTCGGATCAACGACCGGGCTAGCATGAAGGCATTGGGCGGTCAGGGGTTTAGCGATGTTTTTTCTGGAGCAGGTGCTACGAAAAGTCTCGGAGCCATGATCGGTGAGCTAGAGAGTGTGCTGCCGCTGATCGAGGGGCTGGAAGCACCGGCGATCTCGCTTCTGTTCCACGTCGAGGATGCCCCCGAACTGGTCGCCAGTCTGGATGCGCCGGTTTTCCCCGAGGATGCCGAGGCCGAGCTAGGATCGGTCGATGGTCCCGGCGGCCACCCATTTACTACCCTCACCGTTCGCGGCAAGGACCTGCTCGATGCCGAAGATCGGGAAGCTCTGATGGACCAAGACATCGACGAGGCCCTCGCCGACCGTCTTGTCCAAGCCATCGAAGGCTTAGAATGGTCGCTCAGCTACGGGGCGCTCGATGACACGACGGTTGCCCTGCAGCTCGGCTCCGGCCCGGGTGCGGAGGCACTGAGTGAACTGGTGGCCGAGGCTGACAAGTCGATTGCCTCCTTGCCTGCTCTAGGCTTTGCCAAGGACCAGGCGGGTGAGCATTCGCCGGTGTCGCTTACTTGGGCACGCAAGAAGCTGTTCGATAGCATTCCATCGGTCCACCCGATGAGCGCGCTCCTCGAAGCTGTCGATTCATCGCTCACCGAGATCGACGGCATGGAAGAGCTATCCGCCGAGTTGGCCCCGAAGATCGCCAGCTTGGTCACCGAAGGGGATGCCCAGTACCAGATCGAGGTGCAACCGCATGTCGGAGTCGGCTGGCTCGAAGATGGCTATCGCTACGAGTCCCGTGGTGGTGTCCGTGGGGCTGGATTGGAGCTGGGCAAGGCGACTCGCTTCGAGCTTCCGAAGGGCGATTCGACATTCCTGTCGATGACGGTGGCATCGAATTCCGAGCATGTTGCCAAGGGATGGACCTACTTTGAGAACTTGGTTTCTGTCGTTATGGATGGCGTCCGGGGATTCGAAAGCGCGACCACAGCAGCTGGTGGCCAAGCCGGGCCGATGTCGATGGCTGTCGGTATGGAGGGGATGCTCAGCCCGTCGTTTCTTAACCTCTATCAGGGGACCAAGTCGGCCTTTCTCGATGGCTTGGGCGACGAAATGATGTTCAGCATCGATCTCGACGGTCGCCTCCCGGCACTGCCGAATATGAGCGAGCGGATGATCGCGGACGGGCCGATTCCGCAGATTACCTTCGCTCGATCCGTCTCTGACCGCGAAGCTCTCGGCGGTGCTTGGGGGCAGATCGTTCCAGCGCTCAACGGCTTGCTCGGCTTGGTTCCGTCGCCCACCGGCGGCCAGATGAAGGTGCCGGAATTCGTCGGCGAGAATATCGATGGAGCGGCCGCCTACCGGCTGCCTCTTCCGATCGACTCTGATTCGGTGCTTCCGTCGTTGCTTGTTTTTGATGAGGTGTGTTTCTTCGGAACTTCATACGCGCGGACGCAGGAGTTGGTCGGTGGATTCGGAGACCAAGTTGCCGAATCCGGTGGACGTCTGTACCTCAACTTCGGACCGCTGGTGCGCACCGGCATCGCCTGGGCCGAGTTGGCCCGCGACGGCGAAATCCCGGGAACCGAACAGGATTTGGGCGCCGAACCCGACGACCGCGACGAAGCCGCCATGGCCATGGCCATGCAGGGAATCGAGCTGATCGGCGCCCTCGGTGAGATAAATCACCGCTTCTACGACGAGGAAGGTCAGTTTCGCACCAGTCTCCGCTGGCTTTTCCGCGATATCATCTCTACCAACTAGGGGTTCACCTCTCCCGCTTTGTCAGCCCAAGGCCTCGCCCATGACCAATCGCTTCTACAGCGCCTTCGATACCGAGTGCCTGGACGACTACCCTCCGCGCGAGGGCGAGTTCCGCTCGACCTTCCAGATCCATCGGGATCGGATCATCCACACCTCGGCCTTCCGCCGTCTGCAGAACAAGACGCAGGTGTTTTTGTCGGGCGAGTATGACTTCTACCGGACCCGGCTGACTCACTCGATCGAAGTCGCCCAGATCGGTCGCTCAATCTGTCACTACCTGAAGGAGACCAGCGATCTACTTGGCGAAGACTTCCATATCGACTCGGCCTTGGTGGAGGCTGGCTGTCTGGCCCACGACATTGGCCACCCGCCATTCGGCCACACCGGCGAGCGCGAGTTGAACCGGCTGATGTCGGACTACGGTGGATTCGAGGGCAATGCCCAGACGCTCCGCTTGCTGACCGAGACGATCTTCTCCGCTAGCGGTCGAGGCATGAACCCGTCCCGCGCCCTGCTCGATGGCGTGCTCAAGTACAAGACGCTGCGCGATGAGCTAGACGACCCGGAAAACCACTTCCTCTACATGGCGCAGGAGAAGTACCTCGACTTCGTCCTAGACGGCGAAGCCTTCCCTGCCGAATACCCACCCGGCAAGCTGCGCGACAAGTACAGTTCGATCGAGTGCCAGATCATGGACTGGGCCGACGACACCGCCTACTCGCTCAACGACATTGCCGACGGCGTGAACGCCGGCTTCCTCACCTCCGACCGCGTCGAGCGCTGGGGCGAATCCACCGATCTGGACGAGGCCGGAGCCGCAGTCGCCACCGGAGTAGCCAAGGCGATCCGTGATGACCGGGTCGAAGCTCGCATAGGCAAAAAAGTCGGCGAATTCCTTTCCGCTGTCTCTCTCGTAGAAGAGCCGACCTTCCTCAGTGGACGGACCAACCGGCATCGCTACCACCTCAGGATCGATCCCGCCTCGGCTGCCGAAGCCAAGATCATGAAACGGATCTCGGTCGATTTGGTGTTCCGTTCACCACAGCTTCAGCAGCTCGACTACAAAGCTGGGACGATTCTCCGGGCGCTGTTCGGAGTCTTCGCCGACCGCTACATCAGCGGCAATCAGAAGCGGGGTCTTCGTCTGCTTCCCGAAGCTCTCGAAGCCCGCATCGAGGCCGCCCCCGATGAGGCCACCCGCGCCCGATTGCTTTGCGACTACGTCAGCTCCATGACCGATGGATTCGCCATCCGCACCTACAAGCGCCTCGCCGATCCCGACTTCGGATCGATTGTGGACTTGGTTTAGTTGGAGCCTGGGTTGATCAACTGAGGTGCGGTAAAGAGAGAAACCACAGATGACGCAGATGAACGCAGATTTTCTATTCCGAAGAACGGCATCTGCGTAAATCTGCGAAATCTGTGGTTAAAATTCTTCGATTGGAAGGGGTCTTGGGTGAGTGTGGCTTCCTTGCCAATTGGTTGCCCCGATCCAAACAATTCGCTCGCCCCCCCCTTCAGGCTGTTAGCTCGCTAGGGCTCGGCCTAGCAACTGTGTTCTCAAGATATCACGAATTCGGGGTGGGGAGCGTCCTTTAGAACAGTGTTTAGATGAATGATGAGC
>ENA-ORXR01000588-ORXR01000588.1-marine-metagenome-genome-assembly--contig:-NODE-588-length-47633-cov-11.912734_pt1 | contig 47633 bp, 38 predicted proteins | sample MGYA00237866_ERZ511479 | MGnify/ENA metagenome assembly ERZ511479
CCCATAGGTTCGGCGAGGCTTTTTAACGAAGGAACATGAAGAACAAAATAAATAATTACCGTCATTCTAAACTAGAACTGGTATTACTTCAGTTTTATAATTTAGAGCATATACTAATTACAAATTCTACAACGTTTAGTAGCTAATAAAATACAGCTATAAGAAAAAATTTACATTGAACGTATTACACAAGGTCTACTTAACCCCATAGTCGTTGTGATTATCAATATATAATCTTTTCTTGCCCATGAAATATCTTGCTCCTCTTCTATTTCTGTTCCTCAGTATTTCTACATTTTCTCAAGAAACTTCAGGTCTTTCTCTAGGACAGTATAATGGTCTTGTGTCTACTAAACTTAATCCTGCCTTTATAAACAAATCCAAACACAAATGGGAAATCCAACTTGTAGGGGCCCATGCATTTTTCGAAAATAATTACGGATTTGTAGATAATACAAGCTTGTATAATCTAGCTAGAAGATCGAATGAAGTAGAGATATTTGATCCTAGGACAGATATCACTGCCACAGATCTTCCACTGCCCCTTATATTTAATGAAGCACCTCGATCATCATTTGTGGATATGAAAGCTGAGTTACTAGGACCGGGAATTATGCTATCTCTTCGAGGTAAATATAAGATAGGAGCTTCTTACAAACTGCGCGCAATGGGTTCTGCTCACAACATCCCTTCATCTCTAAATTATCATAATGTTGCCGATCTACAAATAGACAGTGTTTTCCAGATGAATGCTTTCGATGCAGCCACAGCAGTATGGTCAGAATACGCTCTGCACATAGGAATGCAACAACATAAAAATTTAGCTTTAGGGGCAACTATCAAGTACCTTAGAAATCACGGATCTGGTGTAATAAATACAGACGCGGAATTTGATTTTAGATACGGAAATAATAACATCATCGAAGGGATTTCTGGCAGTTCATTCCAAATAGCTTATACAGAAAATACAAACAATACACGTTCTTATGGTTCTGGGTTGGCCTTAGATGCAGGATTTACCCTATCAGATTTTGACGATAGAGGTTCAGAGATTGGAGTAGCTATACTTGATCTAGGATGGATGAAAAATAATGGTAGACACTATACAGTAAATTTTCAAGATGCCACAGAAATCAATCTTACAAATTATGAGAATATAAATAGCTACGATGAATTGCTGGCTCGGTTAGAAAATGATTTCGTAACAATAGATAGCTCCGCTAACTATTCATTATTTATGCCTACAGCCTTAAGTATACAATATAAACGTCCCATTTCTAAATATTTTTCCGCTGAAGCTTATGTTGTCCAGAAACTAAAATGGAGTAAAAGGCAGCTGAGAAGGTCTAATAGTTTCAATGTTACAGCAACTTATGAACGAAAACATTTTTCCGCCTTTATGCCTGTAACCTTATACGATTTTAATGATCTACGGATAGGTGCAGCATTACGATTTGCTTTTCTAACTATAGGTTCGGATCATATAACTAGTCTGTTCGGATCTAGTCAGCAGTTTAGAGGATCTGATATTTATGTCAATATTAAGGTATATCCTTTTTCTCTGGGAGGTGGTAATAACAAGGATGTACAGTGCTATTTCTAGAAAAAAAAGTAATATTATTTAAAAATTTATCGTCAGTCATAATAAGCGACGTATGTGAAAATATCATTATTCATTGTTAGTTGAGCATTATCAGTCTAGTCCTTCGTAACCCCCATAAATACATTGACATTAGGATTCACCGGATTTCCAGCAGATCTTCTGAAACTTACAATCTGACCTACATGTGTTAGCGCATCAGCAAGAGGTCCGTTAAGTATATGCCAGAAAGGCATCTCAGACGAATTATCATTTCTCTGGAATATAATATTAGAAGTTTCTATCTCACTAGTAGTACTAGACTTCAGGATATCGCTAGCCATCTTCAGATTCATAAGTGTTCTTTTTCTTTTCTCTGCAAAATCTATTGGCGGTTCCACTCTAGGTCTTACATTGGGAAGGTGTTGTAAAGTGTTAGCAATCATCTCCGATAATCCTAACAAATGGTCTACTGTATCCCCAGCTGATCTGCCATCGTTTCCTGGGAGATAAGCTAAGTCCTTTGCCGTAAGTCCCTCTGTAGCCCAATAGTATCTATAACCTAATCCATCGATCAATCTACCTAACATAGTCCCTGAAGTAAAATTTTCTGGATAAGCTGGGATCTCTTTATAAGGTATCTGTACAGTGCTTAGATTAGGATTATCGTCTTGAGCTTGGCTAGAAAAGGGCAGACAAACTAAAATAACTATAAAAATAATTAGGATTTTCATGAATTACTATTTTGTACTCTCAATTTAAGTATTAATGTACTGCTAAGCTAAAGTATAGGATAAAAATACTTCCTGCAAGACATTCTCATGAGAGAATTTTCACATTGTTCATATTGTATTTTAAAATAATTATACTTTACAAATTATTGTTTCCTTTAATTAAATCCAATTCTTCATTCTGTTCGTATATATAATAATAGCAAGCTATAATTATCGTCTTAATACTGAAAAACGAATAGTACTATACACTACTTACAAGTAATTTTCCGCATAATAACGGACTTAACACTAAAAACAAACTCTATGAAATTATTCTACACTTTTTTATTTATTGCAGGATCTATATTTTTCATTTCTAGTTCTGGTGGCAGAGCCGCCGCTGCTGGAGAAGGTAATACAGGCGCTCCTGGTGACGATCCTAAGCTCTGTCAAAATTGTCATAGTGCGGGATCATTCGGGCCAGATATTTCTATTTCATTGACAGATAGTGATGGCACACTAGTAAATGCTTATGAGGCTGGAGTTACTTATATTGCTGAAGTATCTATCGCTACTGAAACAGCACCTCAGGCCTACGGTTTCCAGATGGTAGCATTAACAGACCTAGATAATGTATCTACTAACTCTTTTGCTAATCCTTCTTCTAACGCAAAGTTAAGTAATGCTAATTCTAGGCAATATGCTGAACATAATCAGCCTAGCCAGACGAATACTTTTACAGTAGAATGGACGGCTCCAGCAGAAGGATCAGGACCAGTTACTTTTTATTCAGCAGGTAATGCGGTAAATTTAACACAAGGTACTGCTGGTGATGGATCTGACAACACCTCTCTAACTATTGCAGAGTCTATCATGAGTAGTAGCCAAGACCTGGCTTTCACAAATCTTAATGTATACCCTAACCCATCTAATGGTATTATAAACATAGATGGCTTATCCGACGAAATTAAGTCAATTACTGTTTTTGACATGTACGGAAAAATCATTAGTGCAATTCCTAGAACAGGAGAAAACGAAATCTTAGACCTACATGCTTACAGCAGTGGTATCTATCTTGTCCAACTTCTAAGTAACAGTAATGAAATACTGACAAAAAAGATAGTTGTTCAATAAGTAACATTCTATAAAAAACTAAAAAAAACCATATAGTATTCTACACACTATATGGTTTTTTTACGTGCCTTATAAATACGCAGTATGCCGCATCGACATTCCACTTCACGCTATACATTTTTATTTTATTTGCCTATCTACTGCAGTCTCTAACTTTAGATCTATAGAAATTATTCACATTCTCTATAGTATATAATCTCCGAGCAACTGATCTAGTAAGTCACAATACCGTTCTGCATTTTTCTTACTAAAACATAATGGCGGTTTAATTTTTAAGACATGATCTTCTTTTCCATCTGAGGAAGTTAGTACAAAATTTTGTCTCATCTCATTCTTAATATATTGAGCTAACTTAGTCTCAGATTGATTCTTTTCAGGATCTACTAATTCTACGCCTAGGAACAATCCATGACCCCTTACATCACCGATGACAGGATACTTTTTCTGTAACTCCTTTAGTATAGTTTGCATATGAGAACCCACCACATTAGCATTCTCTTGTAATCCTTCCTCCTCCAAAGTATTCAGCACGGCCATACCCACTTCACAAGAAACTGGATTGCCACCGAAGGAGCTAAAAAACTCCATTCCGTTATCAAAAGCATCAGCAATTTCTTCGGTCGTTACTACCGCACCAATAGGATGTCCATTACCCATAGGCTTCCCTAAGCATACAATCTCAGGCACGACATCCTTAAGCTTATAAGCCCAGAAACTTTGCCCCATTCTGCCAAACCCCGTTTGCACCTCATCTGCTATAAGTGGAATGTTATTATACTTTAGATAAGAATAGATTCCGGAAAGATAGCCCGGTGCAAGCGGCACTTGTCCACCACATCCAGAAACGATTTCTGTAATGAAGCAGGCTATCTCTTTACCCTCGGATTGTGCTTGTGTTAATGTTTTCTCAGCGTGGCTTACATATGCCTGAGAAGTAGCAAAATCTCCTCTATATAATTTAGGCAAGGGAACTTGTATTACGCCATCTTGCATACCCGCACCTCCCTTTCCATTATACTTATAACTACTGATACGTATGCCTGTCTGAGTATGTCCATGATAACCCTGATCCACAACTACCACCGATTTTCGCTGTGTAAAATTTTTAGCTAGCCTAATAGCAAGATCTGTAGCTTCGGATCCGGAGTTTACAAAAAATACCTTAGAAAGCTTTTCTGGAAAATAGGATAATAATTTATCAGCATAATTTGTAAGAGAATCGAAATAGTATCTTGTATTTGTATTTAGTTTTCGTATTTGCCTATCCACAGCTTCAGTAATCCTAGGATGATTATGGCCTATCAGAGGAATATTATTGTACGCATCTAGATAGGTATTCCCATATATATCATACATATACTGGAAGGCAGCAGACTGCATATGTATAGGCTCATCATAGGTCATCTTTTGCGCAGTAGAGAAATGTAGCTTTCTCAACTCTATTTGTCGATCCGCTTTTTCCTTAGCCTTATTAGTCGCATATCCAGCAGCTCTAAGAAAACAATTTTCTACATCTATAGGATTATATTCTAGCCAACGATAGAGTAGCTTCCATGCGCCATCCTCTGTCTGCAAAATATAAGCAGTATCCACTTGATCTAGTTTAGCTTTTGCAGAACTCACGACGCTTATACATAGTCTAGCTGCCACCATATAATACAGGGCTGTCAATTCCTTTTTTTCTATAGGATAAGTTGCGTGATAATATTCTATAAATGTCTGAGCAATTATAAGTGGCTCTTCTGACAGCATCATTATATAAGTGAGGGCAACCGCAATCTCTTGAGCTATCGGTGCATAGACCATATCTCCAAAATCTATGATTCCCTCTATTGTATTATGCTCCGCATTTATAAGAATGTTATTTTCATTTATGTCATTATGGATAATGCTCATTCTTAGCTGACTATCTCGCATCATATATTCATACTGATCTATGAAATAGTTGATAATTTTTCGATCAGCAGGAATTTTTATAGCCCCAATATCCTTTTTGGTAAGACCTATCTGTTGCATGTCCCACTTAATTCTTCTAGCTTCTATAGCACTATTGGACTGATCGAATAGACTCTTGTCCATCATAGCAACTTTCGTTGCTAGATCTGCTACAAGCTCTACAGTTATATTCTCTTTACTCAAAAATACACCTGGTATATAATTAAGCAACCTACAAAAACTTCCATCTGGAAAACTAGATATATCTTTATTCTGTAAGTTTCCTACTGGGTAGGAAATTTTATAATCTAATTGCTTCGCCAGATAACTCAATATTTTATTCTCTTGATAAATGCCCTCTTTTTTCGCAGGATCTAAGTAGACCTTTAGGACATAAGTGTTATCCTCACTAGTAACTACCTTAAAATTCTCACTGAGGTAACCTTCCAGTTTTGTATAATCTTTCAGTTTAATATTGTAAGGATCTAGATAACGTACGATCATCTTTATATTCTTTGGAATTAAAAATATAAAATTAATTTTCATAATACCATAATTCTATGATATCTTGAAAACTTGATAAATTATTTATCTATATCACGCCACAAGACTTGACTTCTAAAACTTAGGTAGTAAAGAATTATAGAAACTTATGATTCTTATTTATCTTTTTTTACCTCCCCCTCTTCCGCTGCTCCTAGGAAATAGCTATATACTAGCTTAGCCGCTTTGACACCCACAACTTCTGCCATCTGCACCTCGCTCAGTTCTTTGACCCGCTTCACTGATCCAAAATGACTGAGTAACTTATCCGCTGTTTTCTCTCCTACACCTTTTATCTGGGTCAGCTCTGTTCCTAGAAAATTTTTTGATCGCTGATCTCGGTGGAAATTTATGGCAAACCTATGTGCCTCATTTCTCAGCTGCTGTATAAGTTTGAGCGTTTCAGACTTTTTATTTATATATAATGGAACCGGATCGCCTGGGAAATAAATTTCTTCTAGCCGTTTTGCTATACCTATAAGGGCCACCTTTTTTTCTATACCTAGTTCTTCGAATATTTCATACGCCGCACTAAGCTGTCCCTTTCCTCCATCGATGATGACCAGCTGGGGTAGAGGGCTCTGCTCTTTTATAAGTCTTGTATATCTTCTGGTCACCACCTCTTGCATAGAAGCAAAATCATCTGGCCCCACAACTGTTTTGATATTATATTTCCGGTAATCTTTTTTGCTAGGTTTTGCATTTTTAAAAACCACACAGCTAGATACGGGATTAGACCCCTGTATATTCGAGTTATCAAAACACTCTATATGGAAGGGCATCACATCCATATCTAGATCCTGCTTCATCGTACCAAGTATTCTTTCAGAAGAGGTCAGCTTGTTTATCTTATTGATCGCCTCCTTTCTTTTCTGCAAGAGAAAATATTTCATATTCTTAGCAGCAAGATCGAGTAAGTGCCTCTTTTCTCCTATCACAGGAACCGTTATTTTTATATCTTTCTCTATCAGTTCGATCGTTCTATCTAGAATTATTTCAGGCGCTATACTATTGAACTTTTCTCGGAGCCGATCTATTCCATAAGCTAGTAATTCGTCCTTATCTTCATCTAGATTTTTCTTCATCTCTAGGATGTCCGTATTGAGTAACGCTCCATTAACTACCTTTAGATAATTGACATAAGCATAGTCCTCATCATCTTCCATGTAGAAAATATCTACATTCCTGATCTTAGTACTTACAACCATTGAGCTGGCTTGGTAATCTTGTAATACGGATAGGTTATCCTTGATACGTTGCGCTTTTTCGTACTGGAGATTTTTTACATGCAGATCCATTTGCTCATTCATATAATCTTTCACCTGCTTAAAATTCCCCTTGAGGATATTTTTCACTTGCTTGATCTTATCATTGTATTCTTCCTCCGTCTCCAGATCTTCGCATGGTCCTTTACAATTTTTAATGTGATACTCCAGACAGACTTTAAACTTTTTTTGCTCGATATTATCAGCAGTCAACTTTAAGGTGCAGGTACGAAGTTCAAAAATCTTTTTGATTGTTTCTAATAATATTTTCGCCCTATACTTAGATGTATAAGGCCCAAAATAAGTACTACCATCTTTTATGACACGTCTAGTAAAAAACACACGTGGGAACCGTTCGTTTTTTACACAGATATGAGTATAAGATTTCCCATCCTTCAGCATGACATTATACCTTGGCTGATTAGCTTTTATAAGCGTTGCCTCTAACAATAGTGCATCATGCTCCGTTTCCACAACCGTATATTCTATGTGATGTGCATGCTTCACCATTGTGATGGTCTTAAATGCCATATTTTTTCTAGACCCGAAATAATTTGACAATCTGGTACGCAGACTTTTCGCCTTTCCTACATATAAGATTACCTCATCCTCATCTAGAAATCTGTAGACGCCAGGAAGCTTCGGAATACTGGGAGATATTTTTCTGAAATCCTCCGTAATCATTCCTCCTCTTTGAGTTTTTCCATAATACCTCTGAGAATATAATAAGCTGTCTTAGGGTTAGTAGCCAGCGCCACATTGTGCACATCACATTGCCGCATCAGCATCTGTACGTCTGGTTCATGCGGATGTTTCGCTAATGCATCTCTGAAAAATATAACCAAATCTAAATCACCCATCGCAACCATAGCAGCAATCTGAGCATCCCCGCCGAGCGGCCCTGACAAAAGTTTCTCCACCTCTAATCCTTCTTTCTCTATATGAGAACCAGTTGTTCCAGTAGCAAATAAAGTATAACCAGAAAGAAATTCTTTATTAGTCAAAACAAAAGAAACCATTTCTGGCTTTTTCCCGTCATGAGCTATCAGCGCTATATTTACATTCTTTTTCATTATGCAAATTTACAAAAGCACAACTAGCCATTCATAGGAATAATAATAATTATTTATATAATATTTGTTAGGGTGTGCCCCTCGTACCTCAGGTCGTTGTCTTACAGGCGCACTAGTCAGCTTGGTCCTGCGCTAATACACAATGGCTAGGCACGGACTGCTCCCTACGGTCGCCCCTTCCAGGTAACTCACACGCCTCCCGCATAAGCCTATTAGTCATTATAACTTAATACTTATTCAAAGATTTAAATATTTGGTGAGTATAATTATACCTAGAAATCCAACTTCAGACCCACATCTAATCTTGCGAAAGACAACTTAGTATCTAGAGGATAATTAGCTTGGCTCACAGATCCTAAGTAGGTTTTGAAAGTAGGCTTGACATGTAATGATAATCCATTAGATATATATTTTCTGACTACGATAGACCCTTTCAGTCCCATTCCGATTTTTTCTCTAGAGGCTAGTGGCGTTTCTGCCAGAGTAGAAACCTCTAGGCTCTCGTCGAGCACCTTGCCTGTTGCTGAAAAGGAAATATTCAACAGTGCTGCTGCTTCTATACCTACATCCCAGGAACCCATACTTTTTGTTAGTCCTACAAAAATCGGAATATCTACCATGTTATATCTTACCTCCCCTGCACTTACAAAAGTACCGCTAACTAAACTGGTATCTATAGGATTACCGTTCTCGTCCAGGTTAATGACTAGTTGTGTTACACCACTGACTTCATGATTAAACTTATCCTTAGACTGGCTTACCTCTAGACCTGTCCCAAAATATATATTTCTATTAATGTTCAGGCCTACAAGAAACTGCCCGCCCCAGTTATACCAGCTGCTTTCTGATCCTTCTCTAGCATTTTGTAAAGCGGAACTTTCGATCTCTCCACTGGGTATAGATCGGAATCCTTTCATGTGCCTACCTATTATTCCATTTAGCTCTATAAAAGGATGTATCTTTATATTGTTAGAAAAGCTAGGACATTCTATCTTATCTTTTATCCCTAACTGCGCTCTTTCTGTACCTGAAAAATTACCGACAAGGTCTAGTGACGCTAACTTCGTTATAGACAAAAACGACTTAGGTATACGGCTACCTAATGTAGTAGATGAGGAAGTAGTATTACTCGATTCTTCATGATTACTTATTCCGCTTACTATACTACGATTCAGAACTTCATTAGTGGTATTTGTGGACTCTTGGTCGTTCGCAATATTATTTTTCTGTTCATTGCTCATAGTATATTTATCACTAGCTATAACATCTGTTATACCTCCTGACCATTGTTTTCTGAGATTAGCTTTAGGGTCCGTAGTTGTTACAATAGCATTTGGAAACTTTGCGTCAGAAAAATTAGATCTCTTCGAGATATTTTCTCCTTCTATAGAATTATTTATAGCCATAATAACTGACTCACCTTCCTGCCTATTAACTTCTGGCACATTCATAGGAGTAGACGCTACAGCATCCTCCTCCTTAGTAAGAATAGCTGTGTTACCATCCGACACGAGTCCAATAGACTTATAGGATGACAATATATTATCGCTTGTGTTTTGATTCATAGAGCTACTTACCAGCCATGCAACTGCTACTAACGCAAGAGCTAATGCCAATATCGTATACCAGCCACTCTTTTTAATCTTGTTGGGTTCTAAATTTTCTTCTATAGCCGTCCAGATAAAATCTGGTGCAGCTACGGTATCTGCATTTACAACAGCCTTCATTTGCTTTTCTATATTATTCCATTCCTTCATGCTGTGTACATTTTATTATTTTCAAGATATTGTGATGCTAGGTAGCTATCTGATTTGATTTGTTCTTGTAGCATTTTTCGTGCTCTCATAAGTTGTGATCTAGAAGTCGCTTCTGTAATATTTAGTGATACGGCAATCTCCTTATGATTCATATCATCAAAGACGGACATAGAAAAAACTGTTCTATATCCCATCGGTAATTTTTTTAGCATAGACTTGATCCTATCTATATTAAATTGTTCTGCTAATGGTGCCATCTCTACGTTTAGTGCTTTGGTCTCTACCCCATCTAACTCAAGGGACAGATGCTTCCCTCTTTTTCTTATTTCATCCAGACAAGAATTTACAACTATACGTCTTATCCACCCTCCTAGACTACCTGTCTCGTTGTATTTATCTATGTACTTATAAACCCTGATAAACCCATTTTGCAATGCATCGGCTGCCGCAGCTGGATCTGTACAATAGCGAAGGCAGATGCTATACATCCGCCCGCTATATGTATTATATAGTCTTTTTTGTGCCTTTCTATCTCCTTTTATACAGAGCTTGACTATTTCTCTATCTGTCATGTACTAGTTTGTATTCAGTTTGAAGTCCCCATATAAGGTATGTTCTGTTCCATTCACTGCACTTTGTACTTGAGCAGAGTAATTCCCTTTTACAAATTTCATATCAGCATTATACTCTACTACCGTAACATCGCCACTTACTAAACTATACTCATCTTCTTGATTGCCCGAAAATTCGTTAAAATATAAGGAAGTTATTGAGAATGTTCCTAGTACAAATTCAGTGAACGCTCCATCCTCATATCCTAATCTGATATCTGCTGAGCCATTTCCAGACGGATCATTAGAGTAAACTCCTTTTAGAATTTTCTCAGCTACATTTATACTATCTGAACTATAGGCAATAAGCTCGAACAAGCCTATGTAGTCAAAACCAAGATCATCGATGTTCATCCCTATCTGAAAGATCTCTACTCCACAAGCACTTATAGCTCCTAAGTTATGAGGTCCCTCGCCCGTTACAATAACTACTTCACTCTCTGTTAAGGCATCTAAGTCTATAAGCTGTACTGGGAATCCTACTCCAGCATCACATCTTATAATAGAAAGATCAAAAGTTCCATCTGTTATCTCTACGTGTTGATTATCTATTTTTGCTACCCCGTTCGTTACTGGATCTCCATCACAATTGACAGCCATACCCGACACTTGTACATTAGTAGCATTGTTAATTGTAATCGAAATATCTCCTAGGTCTGTATCCGATGTAAAAGGTCCTATTTCCCCAATAAATACTGGTTCATCACATCCGGCAACATTTTGTATTTCTAAGGTCAGTATTTCTCCTAGTGTTACTGCTCCACAAAAAGTGCCATCTGGATTTGTATTACCGTGACCTACAGCAAAGAAAGCTGGAGTTGCAACCCATACGTGCACTCCGCCTATTCCATTACCTCCTGGATCAACAATTTTTCCACATAAGATAATTGTCCTAGCTGAACCATCATAATTCCAGGTACTGAAATGCGCCACTTCACCTACGTAACTATCTCCTACTTTCTGAGCACTACCTTCTTCTTTCCATAATCCTGAACCATCATCGAATACCCACATAGCTATCGTTTCTGGTGCATCATCTAGACTTTCAGCAGGTATTTTTCCTGTCATTGTAGCTTTCATGCCATCCTTTAGCTGCAGTTTTTCTCCAGTAGGAGATTGTAATTCTACATAAGCCATACCGAAAGAACTTAGCGTAGAGTATGCTCCTTCCGCATTTGTAGCAGACATATCTCCTGGCATTCTTCTTATAATACTATTATCTGTAGGATCTAGATACTGTATTGCCACTAGTACACTGCCTTCATAATCTGCACTATTACTATCTATAACTATAGATCCCGCTGGGAACTCTAGGTGTATACTTCCCTGCTGCACTGATCCTCCTGTACTACTACTAAATTCGTTAGTGAAATTTTTCTTTAGCAACTGAGTTGTTTGATTGATCTTTGTTGCCTTGTTAGTTCTAAAAGTACGTGTACCTTCGAAAAATCCTTCTTTAGTAATATTGATAAAGTTATGTCGGGAGTTCAGTGTAACTCCTGAAAACTTATACGTACCGTATTGATTAGTAGTAATGGTTTGTCCATCAAATACTACCTTTGCTCCCTGGACCGCATTATCATTTTCGTCTATTACCACGCCGAAAATATCATTACCACTAATATCTATTGACTGATCAGGAACAAACATTTCTGTATCCTTCTGGCATGAACCTAAAAACAACAAGGTTACTAATGCACAGATATTTAAAATATATTTAGTCATTTACTTCTTTTTATGATTGAGTTAATAAATCTAGAAAATCTCGAGTTTCAGTAATATGACCGAGAGAACTGTTTTTCCGTTGCATAAAAATATTAATAATTTTACTTACTAGATCTAATCTCTTTACAATCTGCTGTCTAGCATACATGAAAAATGGCACGAGCGAAAGATTTCGTTGCAAACAAATCGAGTGCAATAATAATCGAATAGAGTGAACCACAAAAGTGGATGGGCTGGCTCATAACCGTAGCTATGGCGAGTATTTACAACGCTGAGATTAGCTAATTTTAGCGAAATACGTGAGACTTTCTAATGTGTAAATGGTATAATACCAATTCTAGTTTAGAATGACGGTAATTATTTATTTTGTTCTTCATGTTCCTTCGTTAAAAAGCCTCTCCGAACCTATGGGTTCGCCTACGTTTTTTGCCTTGATCCATTTTGAATAATTCTAAATCCTTTTCCGTCATCTAAAAATAGAAATGGTATAATACCTGTTGCGTTTATAATTATCTCTAATTCCTAGAATTTTTGTGACATTGTAAAACGTAAAGGGTATACCCAAGAAAAGGTATCTCTAATGCTAGAGATGCCTTATTTACTTATCAAAAAGTAATACTAGTCATTGATTTTAACAAGTTTACCTTTTGCTACTTGTTGTCCTCTATGATACAGCTCGTAGAAGTATATACCACTGTTCATAGATTGCATATCTATCAACTGACTGTTATTATTGATCCTCTCCCTCAGTACAAGTTTTCCTATATGGTCATATATGATTAGATCGGACGGAATAAAATCACCATCACTTATCTGAATAAGGAAATTTTCTGAAGTAGGATTTGGAAAAAGATTTAGTTTAGCATCATCCAGTACATTTTCTACATCAGACAGTACATCTAAAAAATCTTTTCCTACCGTATGCAAAACTGTATTCGTGATGACCGGTTCATTAAAATCAAAATAGATTGCAGCCCTATTGGTTATCTCAGTTTCTAGTTCAACATCTTCTAACTGATCAATGAAAAACTCAATAAAACCATTGGACGCTGGCTCATTAGTAGTACTGTCCGGCAATAATATATTAGGGAAATCCATTATTATAATATTATCTGAAACTGTAATATTGTAAGTATGACTAGAGGCAACAGGACGCAATGTCGAGACATCTAAAGCAGCTGAGAGCGTATCTCTGATCACTACAGTAAAAGCAGTATCTGTTCCTGTATTTTGGAATCTAACCTTATATTTTAAATTCACATTCTGATCTATATAATGCTTAGGTCCATAGCCTTCTATGTGCGCCGCCTTATCATTAGGATCGAACGAACCTATGATCTCCGTACAATCTTGATCATAGTAATCTCCATAGTCACCAGGTGGAAATAGATTGATAAATCCGGAGGTGTTATTTTCGACATTATCGGAACAACTTTCTATGGCTGCACTAGGATAAGAATTTACAATATCATAAAAGATAGGATCTGATATGATGCGATAAGTCGAACCATTAGCAGGAAAGGTATAGATTTTTTGATCTCCAGCATTTAGCTGGAAAGTTCCATTTTCGATAACAAGATCATTCTGGATGACTCTATAATTTAAGGCTGCAGGCATATCAGCATCTCCCTGATTGCTTAGCATTAATTGAACACCCTGGCTAAGATCACAATTTGCATTAGCTCTCACATCTACATCAGACCATAAGTTATTGATACCACATCTAAAGAAAGGAAATATTTCGGCAGTACTACATAGCGTTTGACCTAGCATTGTTTCCTCACAGAGTACTTCTATATTTATCAAAATCACACCACATTCATTGACATCCAGAGTACCCAAATTAAATCTCAAAACATTGTCAGATAATACAATATAATCAGTGTTAGAACTTATAGGAACTAGTAAGTCATCGAGCGTTACAACTACGTAGCTATTATCAGCTGGAGTAGATCCTTGATTGCAATAATTGACATAATAAGTATTGTTGTCAAAACATCGTCGAAGTCTTGCCGTACTTATATCTGCTGTCAGATAAGGACAATCATCTATCGAGCTTATTAACAAATCTAATTCTGTGGAAGTGTTTTCCTCAAGTACTACATTCTCTGCAGGACAAGGTTCCCATATTGCAGGATTAGGATCTACTGATACAGCATAACTACCTGCCGGAAGACCTATAACATACTCACCTGATTCGTTAGTGAATACAGTCCTTATTAGTCCCATGCTCTCTACCTGTACTCTAAATTTATTAAGAACTTGTTCTCCCTCTTGTAATACACAGTCACTATTATTATCTATGGCAAGCTTTCCACTTAATATAGTTCCAGACATTGGCTGGGGACTTAAACTTGCGGTTACTGTCTGTCCGAAAAGTAATTCATTTGCTATAGGATTAGCAATACTTGTGGGCAAAAGAATTATAGGAATGAATACCTGATCCCCTAAGTTACCTCCTGCCATATCTGTTATCTGATCATCCGTATTTTTTAAAATTACAGCTAAAGCGCCCCGATCCTGAGCAAAAAGAGCTTTCTGGGAAAATTCACACTCTCCTCTATCTATGAAAACAAGTTTCCCAGAATAGTCTGCATCATTCGCTTCACAAAAAAAACGCTCATCATCTAGATTAGCATCTACATAGACTAACTCACCAGCTATTACATCTGTGATTTCTCCATCCCAGCCCCAGGGTATAACTTCCCCTATATTTCCAAACTCTGTGTTATTCCATGTTCCACTTACCTGAAAGGGTGATAGGACATTAAAATAGAATGTGTTTTGGGAATGTGAAAAATAAGACACAAAGAGTAGACTAACAAAAGGTATTATTTTTTTCATTTTAGATAGTTTTTAATTTAGCTGATTAAACACCATGCTTAATATAAGCATAATATTATTCTATATATGCAACAATATCTTATAATGTTGCCTGTGCCATTATTAGTAGATGTCTAGTGATATCAACTAAAAATGTAATGTATACTATAATTTTCTTAGCGCATGAAATATTAATCTTCCAGAAAATGTAACCTCCCAGTTATAATATAATATGCAATCAAATAGACTTCACGCAACCCATTTTAAAAAAAAAAATTACTGAAAAAAGAATTATAGCTTGCTCTATTATTACAAGAAAACAAAGTAATAACTTCTGTTCTAAATAGGATATATTCTCTTAGTATCAACCGGATTATTTATAGATAATAAGCCAACTATCACATAATTTAATCTTACTTTAGAATAATATTTATTTCTCCTATAAATTAGATCAAAATGCGTAAATATCTACATCTTTTTGTCTGCTTACTTTTCACCATAAATCTTACTGCGCAGACTACTGGAAAAAAAGTAATGGATCATAATATTTATGAAAAATGGAATACCCTAAGCAACTCTAATATTTCAAATGATGGCAAATGGGTCGCTTATAATATTAAACCTGCCAAAGGAGATAACAAACTATATCTCGTCCATACAGAATCAAAAAAACAAACTATTATAAATCGAGCGGGAAATGCAACTTTTGATTTTGATAGTAAATTTGCCTTTGCTTTCATAAGCCCAGCTTATGATAGTATCCAGGCAAAAAAAAGAGCTAAAATAGATAAGAAAAAAATGCCCAAGGACACACTAGTCATTTTAGATCTAGCAACACAGGAGCTAGAAAAAATTGCGGATGTTAAAAACTATGAAGCTCCATCAAAGTGGGGAGATTACATTTTGTACCAAAAAGAAATGCGGAAGGATACTACAAAAAATGTAAAACGAGATTCTAAGAAAAATGGTAGCACGCTTATCATACATCAGCTCAGCACGCAAAAGATTGATTCTGTTAGGTTCGTCACTTCCTATACTTTTTCTGAAGAAGGGCAGATGCTAGCTATAATTTCTACAGGAATAGATTCTACACAGGAAGATCATATTTTATTATACGATCTCGCTAGCAATAAGAAAAATAAGATTATAGAGGCAAAGGGTAAATATAAAAATTTAAGTTTCTCCAAAAAAGGAAAACATCTAGCCTTCCTCCAGGATACAGATACAACTAAAAATGAAGTGCGGCCTTATCAACTTCATTTATGGTCTAAAGGTCAGCTACATTCAACAGAAATTACAGCGGGTTCTAGAAAAATATCGAATGAAAATTATTACTTAAGTGAAAATGCTACACTCCGTTTTTCAGAAGATGAACAAAGACTTTTTTATGGTATGGCTCCAGCACCTATCCTCCAAGACACAACATTATTACCAGAAGAAATTGTCAATGTAGAAGTATGGAGCTATACGGACAAGCTATTATATACCCAGCAAGAAAACAACTTGGACAGTGATAAAAAAAAGACTTACGATGTCGTATATAATATCACTGAGAAGAAACACACCCCCTTACTCACTAATCATGAATCTGGCATCTCTTATCCACGTACAAAAAGTAGTGAATATGCCATCATTTATAACCAAAAACCTTATGCGCAGACCATAAGCTGGCTGGGCTACGCCGCAAGAGATCTCTATATTGTCAATCTGAAATCAGGTACGAAAAAAAAAATTGCAACAGCTGAAGTTGGTTTTCCTCGTATCTCTCCTGATGGAAAATATGCCTTATGGTATAATAATGAAGAACGCAACTGGAAGAGCGTAGAACTATCCTCAGCTAAGGTGCGCACAATAACGGAAAATAACATAGTAACTTTCTCTAATGAGTTACATGATAGTCCATCTAATCCTAGACCCTACGGAGTTGCCTTCTGGACAGAGGATGACAAACACGTCATCATTAACGATCGGTATGATCTATGGCAAGTAGATCCATCAGGCAAGAAGAAACCAGAAAGACTTACTAACGGCAGAGCTACAAAAACAATCCATCGTTATGTAAAGCTAGAAAGCGAAACATATAACATCCCTCATGACAGTATTATACTCCTATCATTATTTGACGAGACAGACAAATCAGGGGGACTGGCTTACCTAGATCTTAGTAGTTCTAAAAAGAAAATTGTAGAGAAAGGTCCATACCGTTATGATGCTCGTAAAATGAAAAAAGCTAAAAATTCAGATATACTTTTTTTTACTAAAGAATCATTTCGTGATTATCCTGACCTTATCCTGAGTAATACATCATTTACAAATCAGAGAAAAATATCTAATACTAACCCTCAGCAATCTGAGTATGCCTGGGGAAACATAAGTATATATAAGTGGACATCGCTAGACGGTACAGAACTCGAAGGTTTATTGGTAAAACCCGATGATTTTGACCCGTCTAAAAAATATCCTATGATTGTAAATTTTTATGAACGTAGCGCTAACGGACTGCATAGACATAGAGCGCCTGCTCCTCATAGATCTACCATAAATTATAGTTACTATGTCAATAAAGGATATGTAATATTTAACCCTGATATCGTGTACACGACTGGATACCCTGGCAAGAGTTGTTACAACTCCGTTGTATCTGGTGTAGAATCCTTAAAAAAAGAGCCTTGGCTAGATCATGTTCGTATAGGACTTCAAGGTCATAGCTGGGGTGGCTATCAGATCGCACATCTGATCACTAAGACTAATATGTTTAAGTGTGCCGAAGCAGGAGCACCAGTTGTCAACATGACATCAGCTTATGGTGGAATCAGGTGGGGCTCGGGTATGAGTAGGATGTTCCAATACGAAAAAACTCAGAGTAGAATAGGCGGAACGCTATGGGAAAAACCAGAATTATATCTAGAGAATTCTCCCCTATTTAATACCCCAGATGTACAAACGCCAGTACTTATTTTACATAATGATGCAGATGGAGCCGTACCATGGTATCAGGGTATAGAATATTTTGTAGCGCTTAGACGACTAAATAAACCCGCTTGGTTACTTAACTATAATGACGAACCACACTGGCCGCTTAAGTGGCAGAACAGAGTAGATTTTAACAGAAGACTAGAGCAGTTTTTTGATCACTATCTTATGGATAAGCCTATGCCAACATGGATGAAAAAAGGTGTCCCTGCTATAGAGAAAGGAATTAATCAAGGTATTGATAATTGATAATTGATAATTGATAATTTGAAAAAAAATTATTATGAAAAGTATGACTTGTATACAATTAGGTGGTGCGTGTGACAAAGTATTTAGTGCCGATACATTTGCAGAAATAGCCGCCATGAGCAAACAGCATGGAATGGAAATGTACAAGGCTCAAGATGCAGCCCATATAGAAGCGATGAGCAAGATGCAAAAACGTATGCAATCCACTACCGCTATGCAAGAGTGGTTTGCGGAAATAAAGAAAACATTTGATGCATTGGCAGAAGACTAATTCATGTTGCTTTCTCTTTAAGAGTAGATAAGAGGAAACACTTTTTAATTTTTGGGTAACAAAATCGAAACCCTTATACCTCCGGAAACTTGATTCTCAATGCTCATATCGGCTTGTAATAAGCTTACTCTTGTTTTAATATTTTGTATACCCATACCATCAGACATAGAATCATTGTCTTGTAGACCTATTCCATCATCTGTATAGACCAACAGTAATTTCCCATCTACAGCCGAAGATGTCAAACTTATATTTTTTGCTTTTGCATGCTTGATCGTATTACTAACCAACTCCTGAAAAATCCTGTAAATATTCAGTTCCTTGTTGATATCCATTTTACCCCAGTCTTGCACTATATCTAAGGCAATAATTATCTGCCCTGTTCTATTAACCTCGATAGCAAAAGACTCTAGCGCACTCTGAATGCCAAATTTTTCTAATATGGGAGGGTACAATCCATGAGATAGATCTCTAACTCTTACTATACTTTCCTGCAACAAGGTTCTGATCTGGTCTATAGGTTCTATTGTACTGCCTCCTTTCTCAATAGAGGTTTCGAGAAGATTAAAGTTAAGATTAACGACATTAAGCTTAGATCCGATGTCATCGTGTAATTCTTGTGCTATCCTAGATCTTTCTTTTTCTTGCGTTTCTATACTATTTCTGAGCATATTCTGCTGAAACTCTAGCTCCTTTTCTTGCTTCTCGCTTATCTCAGATAGAATTCTACGCTTTGATACATTAAAGATCAGCAGAACACTGAGCACAAGTAGTACCATAATACTTATACCGCATGCAAGTAAGAAATATAATGATTCATCTGCCATGACTTTAAGAATGTGAAATATCTAATTGATTTCTATTTTGTAATTTTCGCTCTCTTGTGATGACTAGATATATTCCGTACAGAATTATAAACTGAGTTAATATATTAACCATCGTTCTTACATTCCATAACTGAGTCAAAAACTCCTGTTCCATCTGCATGATCGAATTACTAAATAGATGAATCAAAATAGATACACTGGCATTTACAAATACCGCAGTGACGAAATAAGTTAGTACAACATTATGATCCTTTATTATATCACTTAGCATAAGCTTTACAAAATAAAACATACTGGCCAAAATGATAGCCAATTCAACAACGGTTTTACTGTAACTATTAAATTCAAATATGGATTGTATAAATATAGAATTAGCCAAAATTAGCAAAGAGCCTATAATCAAGACTATTTTCCACAGAAAATCTACTAGATACTTTTGCAAAACACGGCTAAAGAAAAGTACTAAAAGAATAAATTGCAGTATGGTAAATAAATGAAGTCCAGGTAAATTATTTTTCCACCCATAATCTACAAGCACATTATTTACAGATTCCAAGTTGACAGACATTGCGAAAAGTTCAAAAAATGCACTCATCCATATATAGTAGACGAAAAACTTTTCAACACTTCCAAATCTTCTGTAATAAAGTATAGAAATGACTCCTACTAACAAGGTCAGAAAAACAACAGTATGTAACAATTCAATTGCGGCCAATATTCTAAAATTAGATTACTGGCAAATGTAAAGAAATATTACCTATTGTTTAGGCGGTGGACAATTAGGAGGACAAGTAGTCGAATAGTCTAAGATCAGATTTCTATTCTCTACATTATTACTATTCATCCCTACTGCCATGATGTGTGGATAGAAATTACGCTGTGGATCATTTAATACCGGCTCTAAACCTATGTAGAAACGTGTATCTTTTGCTCCAGAATTTATAAGCTGCTGCATATCTATTATGGGTAGTTCAAAATATCTAATAGAATCATTTTTCATATAATTACGAAAATTATTATCCCAGTGCTTTTTCCATCTGTTGAACTTCTGTTCACCTATGGTATCGATAAGTGTATAATTGACAGCTTCTCGAACCTCTGAAAGATCTACTCTATTTGTCTTTTTCGCATTAGGGGTTATCGGACTACTTTTTTTCTCTGAGCAAGCAAAAAAGAAAATAGATAGAACGAATGAGAGTAGTAATAGTTGAGTGTTTTTCATTTTAAGGATTTATTTAATTTAAAAATTCAATTTTTTCTTACAAGTACAATACATATATATTGCTTTAAGTACAAATATATAATTTACCCCTTTTATAGAGATCCGCAATTCCACGCATTTTACAATTAGGTATTAATACTTAGATAAATAATATAAGAAGTACCTCTTGTAACACTTGGCATCATTAATTTGACATAGATAAACCACAATTTCAACCAAGTAGGTATTTCTACCTGTTTCTAAAACAGGTATATCAACTCGAGGAATCCTTTACCTATTACCACATCTTTACAATCGTAAGCTATAATAATTAATTCAATAAATAAAACATATATTATGGATCCCTTTATAGGTCAAATGATCATGTTCGCAGGAAATTTTGCTCCACGAGGCTGGGCATTTTGCGAAGGACAACTATTACCAATTTCTAATAACGCGGCGCTTTTCTCTATATTAGGTACAACCTACGGAGGTGATGGGCGTACTACATTCGGTCTCCCAGATCTTAGAGGAAGATCAGCGATACACCAAGGCAGCGGACCTGGACTAAACCCAATCAAATTAGGAGAAAGAGGAGGTAGCAATTCAACTACGCTATTAGCCGCAAATCTTCCAGCAGCAGCTATAAATATTCCTGCTAGCAGCAATGACGCAAATTCTGATGATCCCTCAGGTAATGCTCCAGCTGTTACCGGAACTAATAGTTACTCATCTACAGTAGATGATGCACTTTCATCGGGATCTATCCAGGGTGCAGCTAGCCAACCATTTAACAATATGCAACCCTTCCTAGGTGTCAATTATATTATTGCTCTTCAAGGAATTTTTCCATCGAGAAATTAATTGAATCAACCCAAAAAAGGAATAACCCCAGAATAACCCCATTATTTATTAGCTGCCTGAATGACTATTTAGGCAGCTTATTTTCCAAATTAATACCTAACAATAGTATTTGTACCCGATATAAAGAGGTATTTGTACGTAAAATATAATTATCAATCATCCTCCTTTTGGAATCATAAACTAATAAAAATTATGAAAAAATTATACATTTTCCTTGTCGTTATTCTCTTCTCTTTTTCAACAAATGCACAATACATAGAAACATTCAGTACACCTGAAAAAGGAATTCTAGCAGGTCAATGCGGTGCTGACATAAATTCATGTCCGTCCACAGATTTCAGTGGAGTAGACTGGACCATTACAGGTAACCTTACAGGCATAGACTTCGACGATAATTTCAAGACATTTAATAATACCTTTACCACAACCTCAGGAGATTTAGATGAGGAAGTTTGTTGGGACAGCCCAGGCCTAGATATAAGTGGTGCAGGCTCAGTGGACTTTACAGCTGATCTTGGATTTACAGGTTTTGATAACGCAGATTACATGGATTTATATTATAGTGTAGATGGTGCAGCATTTATTATAGCAGCTCCTAACACTATAGGCACCGGTGGTCATACCATAAATGGACTAAGTGGTAATGGCGGGATAACCGGCAATACTAGTGCTGGTGCTACTGGGATATCAGGATCTAGCCTGCAGATCAGAATGTGTGTAGACATGAACTCTAACTCAGAATCATTCACACTAGATAACGTTTCCGTTCCTCAGGCTAATGTTGCTATTCTCCCTGTGAAGTATAACGCATTTACAGCTAAAGAAAAAAATAGCACCGTGGTCCTAGACTGGAGCACCCATACTGAATATCAAAACGACTACTTTATAGTACAGCATAGTGCAGATGGAAAAAACTTTTTTGACCTAGGAGAAGTGAAAGGCAATATAAATTCTAAAGAAATAAATAGCTATAAGTATCTTCACGACGAACCAGTGTCCGGAGACAATTATTATCGACTGGTGCAATATGATCTGAACGGTCGCTATGAAGTTTCTAGAATGATACAGGTATATCTAGAGGTTCAAAACCGAACAACAGAAGTCAAAGTTTTTCCTAACCCTAGTCCTTCAGGATCTGTACTTAACATATCATTCCATGCAGAAAAACAGGAAGATATATTGCTAGAAATTTACGACCTAAAACAAAACTTACAATACAGCAAAGTAGATGAGGCAAGCTATGGAAATAATTCCCTAAGTCTAGACAACAACATACTGGCAGGTGGAATGTACGTGCTAAAACTTAAAGGTCATAATATTACTGGCAACAGCTTATTTATCATACAGAAATAAAAAAAAATAGTTGACTATTCAGCAGAGAAGTAGATAAATATCAATCAAAGCATAGTCCTTCCAATATACAGTATACTATATGAGGAATAGTAAATCAAGTTTCTATTTCTATAGACTAGATCAGTGATAAGCATGAACAATTATACCAATTCTAGTTTACAGGGTAAGACCTCTATTACTTAGAGGTCTTATCCTGTAAATCTTGTTGACTTTATGCTGTATATCCGAGTTTAATAATGTATATTTCATCAACCGTAACATCTAATATTAGCACAATTTATTTTCTTAGTCTTACATAGATTTAAAAGATCGCTACCTCATGTCTGAAGCAAAGATGTATAATATTGGAATAGTAGATGATGAACAACTTTTCAGAAGTGCACTTTCTATGATGGTGAATCACCACGAGCAGCTTCAGACGGTTATAGAAGCGGAGCATGGTAAGGATCTATTAGAAAAACTCACCAAAGATCCCACAAGTTTTCCAGACCTAATATTATGTGATATTGAGATGCCTATCATGAACGGGGTAGAAACCGTAAAGGCGCTAAACCAAACTTACCCAGAAGTAAAAATAGTAGTGTTATCTAGTCATTATGAGACAGCACTAATTCTTAAGATGTTAGAAATAGGCGCATCAGCTTTTATCCCAAAGAACGAAAAACCTGATGAGTTTTACAACACGATATTCAACGTAATAAAAAGTGGCTTCCATTACAACAATCATGTAGTTCAACTGATCAGAGAGAAAATGCTATTCGGTACTAAGAAACCTAATACAGCGCTTGTAGAGCTTTCCAATAGAGAAAAGGAAATACTTTTACTGATCTGCGAGCAAGCCACAAACAAGGAAATTGCCGAACAACTATTTATAAGTGTGCGTACCGTCGAAGGACATAGGAATAATATAATCAATAAAACGCAGGCCAAAAATACAGCAGGCATAATAATATACGCAATAGAAAATGGGCTCTATAAAATAAAACTTAAACCCTCCTTCTAAGAATTAATTTTTCTGGCCAGGGTTTAAAAATGAAGGATAACTCTAATATCTTGATAGTCGAAATGTGGTTTCATAAGCTATCCTATCCTATATTAGCTTTACAAAACGTTAATATTAGTTATAAGCATTCTTAATAGATATATGATCACAGAAAATTTCTACTCCAGCATCTATAAATTATTTAATTATCACAAATTGCTAGGAGAAAAAACTTTTAGCCAATTAGATGAAAAGGAATTGTTTCTCTATGTAGAAAAAGAAACTAATTCTATAGCCATCATAGTGAATCATCTAGAAGGTAATATGTTATCCCGATGGACCGATTTTCTTAATTCCGATGGAGAAAAGTCGTGGCGAAATCGCGATCAAGAATTTGTAGAAAAATACAATAGTAGAGAAGAGTTATTAATAGGATGGAATAAGGGGTGGAATTGTCTATTTTCCGCCTTGGAAGAAAGTAAACTGATGCCGCTAGATCATATCATTTTCATAAGAAATCAAGGTCATACTATTATAGAAGCTATGCATAGACAACTAGCTCATTACGCCTACCATATTGGACAAATTGTTTTTCTGGGAAAAATGATCAAAGCAGAAACATGGCATAGTCTTTCTATTCCCAAAAATGAATCTGCCAGCTATAATGCAGATAAATTCTCTAAAGATAAATCCCGTAAACATTTTTCTGACGATAACTAATCCTCTATTGCCACATAAGTTTCAATGCTACCAATGCAATCATTCCTGATATAATTCTTACCCAATAGATACGCTTAATTTTCAGTAATTCTAGAGCCACATAACTTATAGCTAAGATGGCTAGTACCATCAAAACCTGACCTGCTTCTACGCCAATATTAAATGCAAATAAGGGTCCTACAATACCACCTTCTTTACCTAATATCGCTTTGAAGAAATTAGAAAAACCTAAGCCATGTATAAAACCAAAAAATAGGGCGATCATATATTGAAGACGATACTGACGATAGTATACACCTTTATTGAACAGATTAGAGATCGCCGTTATCAGTATGGTGAAAGGAATGAGAAATTCTACTACACTTGCTTCTACAACAATGATGTCAAAAGCCGCTAGTGCGAGTGTCAAAGAATGACCTATCGTAAACGCCGTTACAAGAAGCAATACATTTTTCCATTCCTTTAATGAATAGATTATGCAAAGCGCTATGATGAATAGTACATGATCATATGCATTTTTATCTAAAATGTGATCTATGCCCAACTCAAAATATACGGGAAACATAAGACTATTACTTCTGGTGAAGTAATCTATAATTAAGCAGGTGAGAAATGAGAACGGTGATACCGCCTACCGAGGTCAGGATAACATGATACTGTACACCATTGTACAATCCTGTGAAAAATATCGAAAATCCTAAAACTGCGACAGCTATAGGAAATATAGACTGGTGGACATTTCGGTAGCTTCTAATTAGAGAATAACCAGCTATCGATAGACTAGAAATTATAAATATAGCCTCCAACTTCGGACTATCTAACCAATCAAGCTTCTGAACCACGCCTACTGTAAGGATAATAGGTAAGATAGCGCAATGTAAAGCACATAATAAGGACACTGACATCCCCACTAGATCTAACTTATCTTTAATATTATTCATCATGACTACATGCAACATAGTTGCAAATATACAGATAATTACGAGAAAGGTTCATGAATACAAAGAATTATTTGTTAACCACTTTCTCCATTGACATATCATAGCTATCCAAATAAGCCTATATTACTCAAAAAAAAACTATTAGACCCATTAGTATTAGTATCATACTGACCGTTTTTATACCTACATTCATCCAAAGCCAAGAAATACTCCAACTATCTTACCAAACTAACCGCTCCGCTAAAGTTATACACCTCACCGTCGATCAGCTCCAGCTGTATAAGATAAGTATAGACTCCATTCTGGACAGGCTGATTATTGAATTTTCCGTCCCACCCTATCGCACTATCATAATTGACATTCTCCAAAACAAATATGGGATTACCCCAGCGATCATAGATATAAAATATATCCAATGATCGAACTATTGCATCCAATACGCCAATCGTAAAAATATCATTATTACCATCATCGTTAGGGCTGAAAACATTCGGAATATATATACTTATATCATCTTTTTCTACAGTAATCTGAATCATATCAGAAGCAATACAGCCCACCTCATTCGTTCCTGTCAAAGTATACAAAACACTATTATCTGGAAAGGAAAAATTATCTAAACAATCGGTACACGACAGGTAATCTGGCGGAGACCAAATGTAAGAGGCATTGCTATAATTAGAAGTACCTTCTATATCTAATCCTGTACCTAACTGTACGGTCTCATCTGCAGGCAAGGTAATCACAAATTCTTCCGGATCTTCTACTACAACGATACCCTCCTCTTCACAACCGTACCTATCTACAAGATTAAAATTATAGGTACCAGAACTTATATTAGAAATAAATAAACTAGCTTGCTCCGTGCCTTCCATATACAGTGTATATGGCGGAAACACTCCTGGTACTTCTACCAGGCTGATGGATCCATCAGAAAATCCGAAACAGCTGGGAGCTCTCGTCTCAAAGATCAACTCAAATTCTTCCTTTTCCAAAGCAACTAAGGTCAGGGTAACAACAGAATCGCATCCTATAGAAGAAACAAAAGGCTCCATATATATACCCGCTTCAGTCAAGTTCTGTGTGCCAAACTCATATCCAAATCCTAGGCATATAGTATCTAAATCCACGTAATCCATAGGAATAACTTCTATCTTGATGAGATCAGAAATAATTCTACATTTCTCATTCTGTAAATTTGTGATGGATCCAGAGGATAGATATCGGTAATAATATTCTCCCGCAGAGAAGTCAGTATGTGAGAAAATAGGATCATTTTCTCCTATGATATCTTCCCAGAAAATCCCATCTGTACTAACTTGCCATTGGATAACGAACTGATCAGTATCGATATCTGCAATAAGGTCTGCAGGATCGTTTTCCGACTCACATAAGAAAATTGTTTCCTCTGTATTGATAAACGACTTAGGCCCGCAAGGCTGAAATTGTATGTTATCGAGACCTAAATCATTACCAAATCCACCGGGCGCATTATTTCTAATAGAAAGGGTTATACTCGTCTGACCAGGCATGGTTGTAAAACTAAAGCCATACTTATTCCATCGTTCATTCTGCGGAATGTCTCCTGTAGAAAACTGGATAACATCGTCTAAGGAAAATGCTACATTAGGAAATATAAACCCAGCTTCCCCCTGTCCAATAATGTTAATAATATCTGCTGAAAATTCATAAGTCGTATTCTCGCATAGGTCCTCTATCGTTTGTTCATAGAACTTGCCAGGATCGAATGACGCATTCACAACCATAAAATAACCTAGGGGATCGTCACTATTATCTTCTATAAGAATCCACCCAGGAAAAGCATAAGTCCATAAATCCATATTGTTAGTGATCGTATAGAAACCATCGGCAGGAGGAGGGTTGGGTTGGTACTGATATCCAGGAGCTATCCCGGGGTTCACCTGAAGGATAATATCTGTCCCTGACCCGAAGTCACCATCTTCAAATATATTTTGCCCCAGATTTCCAGTACATAATTCCTGAGCCGAAGAAATAATAGGAAGATATATAAGTACAACGATTACAAGGAGTGAAAAAATAATCTTCGCTCCTTCAGAAGTTCTATATGTTCTATCGTTATACACTAGATTTTAATTTTTTCTTTAAGGCAAAAAGTTCATCTCGGAACTGGGCAGCACTCATAAAATCTAAATCCTTAGCCGCATCTTTCATTTTTCTTTCTGTCGCTTTAATTAGAGATTCTAACTGATCCCTATTCATATATGCAATCAGAGGATCTGCTGCCACCGTAATATCATCAGGTTCTATATAAGCCTTGCTTTTCTTACCTCCCCTGATATCTAAGATAGATTTTTGGTTCATGATGTCTTCCTTAGACTTCGTTATCGTCGTAGGGGTAATACCGTGTTTTTCATTATGAGCAATCTGTACCGCTCTCCTTCTCGTCGTCTCATCTATGGTTGTCTGCATACTTCCTGTAACCTTATCAGCATAGAAAATCACTAATCCGTTAGAATTTCTCGCCGCCCTTCCAGCGGTCTGTGTCAGCGATCTAGCATTCCTGAGGAAGCCCTCTTTGTCCGCATCCAGGATAGCGACTAAAGAAACCTCTGGGAGGTCTAGTCCCTCTCTCAGCAAGTTCACACCGACTAGAACATCGAATACACCCAGCCTCAGATCTCGTATAATTTCTACTCTATCCATCGTGTCTACCTCGGAGTGTATATACCTCACTCTGACATTGAGCTTGACAAGATATTTCGTCAGTTCTTCTGCCATTCTTTTAGTAAGTGTTGTAACGAGGATACGTTCTTTTATTTCTATGCGCTTATGTATTTCCTCTAGTAGGTCATCTATCTGATTCATACTAGGTCGCACCTGTATCGGTGGATCGAGCAGACCTGTAGGCCTTACTATCTGTTCCACAACTAAGCCTTCTGTTTTTTCTAATTCGTAATCCCCAGGCGTTGCACTTACATATATGAGCTGATTTGTCGCCGTTTGGAATTCATTAAAACTAAGCGGTCTATTATCCATTGCACTGGGCAATCTGAAACCAAAATTTACCAGATTCAACTTCCTTGCTCTATCTCCTCCCCACATCGCCCGCACCTGTGGAATTGTTACATGGCTCTCATCTACAACCATAAGATAGTCGTCTGGAAAGTAATCTAACAAACAAAAAGGTCTCATCCCAGGCTCTCGTCCATCAAAATATCTAGAGTAGTTTTCTACACCACTACAGTACCCCAGTTCTCGCATCATCTCGAGATCAAAAGTCGTTCGTTCCTTGATCCTCTTAGCTTCAAGATATTTTCCCTCAGTCTCAAAAAATTTCTCATGTGCAGACAATTCATCTTCGATATCCTTTAGGATATATTTCATCCGATCTCTCGGAGCTACATATAAGTTAGCCGGGAAAATAGCGACATTCTCTAGAGCCGTAATCCGTTTCCCCGTCTCTATTTCTAACTGATCGATAGACTCTATCTCATCGCCAAAAAACGTAACCCTAAACCCATGATCCGCATAGGGCAGATGAATATCTATCGTATCCCCACGCACTCTAAAACTCCCTCTCTTAAACTCCGCTTCCGACCTACTGTACAAGGACTCCACCAGCTTATATAAGAATACATTTCTAGTGAGCTTCTGCCCTCTCTCTATTCTTATTATACTTCCCTTATAATCTTCTGGATTTCCCATACCATAGATACAAGAAACGGAAGCCACAATGATCACATCACGCCTACCTGATAACAATGATGAAGTAGCCCTCAGTCTTAGTTTTTCTATCTCCTCATTGATAGATAGATCTTTTTCTATGTACGTATCTGATACAGACATGTAAGCCTCGGGCTGATAATAATCGTAATACGAAACAAAATATTCCACTGCATTATCCGGAAAAAACTCATTAAACTCTGCATACAACTGAGCCGTCAAAGTCTTATTATGCGTCAGCACAAGCGTTGGCCTATTGAGCTTTTCGATCACATTAGCAATCGTAAACGTTTTTCCCGATCCAGTCACTCCTAGAAGCACCTGATCCTTCTCTCCTTTTTCTACACCCTTCAGCAACTGATCTATCGCCTGAGGCTGATCTCCTGTCGGTTCATATTTAGATATTATTTTAAACGCCATACTTATCGCTAAAATAGGTATTACCACAACAATTCGTGCGCCTCTTCCTCTAAAACTATTATTTATTTATTGTTGAGCATATGGATTTGGGCGTCCGGGCGTGCTATGCAGGACTCCACGTTCGTTCCGGTCCCGCTATCGCGTGACGCCTATCGGCTCCTTACTATCACTGACGCGGGAGAGAGGCAATAGATAATTATCAATAGATAATGTTATAGAGATTAGGGAGATTAGGGAGATTAGATAGCTTGTTGTATATATTTTGGTTCAGGAAACGCATCGTAAAAAGAAATTATTTAAAGAAGTGTACCGTGATTTTTTGCATAAATAAAAAGTCGAGTGTAACGAGAAATAATTACGGGACTAAGTTGCTATATGTGTATATTATATGGTATAGAAACTATTCCGCTCCTTCAGAGTTGGGGGCTGATACTGATTATCCTGGGACGATGCCCCCCGCTAATCTATGAATGCCATTCAGGTATTATGCTATCATCTATTTGACTAAAACTTTTGCAATTGGGAGCATAGCCTAGACATCTTGTTTGTATCCTACTGCTTTAATTTCGAGCGCAGCGGAAAATATAGCTCCTTCTTTTCAGATCTTATTTCTTTTGTCTGAATCAAAGATTATACGGATGAGAAGATTTCACAAGCACTTCGAGCATGGCTTAAATAGGTGACGCCTATAGCGTCTCTCGTTAATAGTCTGGAACAGAATCTGTTTCTAAGCAGTGTGGGTCTTTTCTTTAATGGAGATTCTGAGATAGTCTACCAACAATTTACTTAAGTAGGCTGCAAGCCCTACCCTATCATGACCCAGCGCATTGCGCTGTGTATAAGATAATATGCCTCGTAGCCTACAGGGCTGCTCTGTCTTCCTCTAGTTAACAAACATATTAGCAGCAGAAGAAACACTAGGTAGAAGCTATTCGTTTACCTCTTTTGCATGAGCTACCTAGAGTGTGCGCACGTAGTAAGCAGTCCGTGATGAGCATTAGCGTGTTGCTAGGGACCGAGCGAAGCGGAGTACGGAAGACAGCGACCGCGCGGGATAGATATGTAGCTATGCATAAGTGGTCATGCCCAAAAAATAAAAAAGACTCATCTAAAATGAATTAGATGAGCCTCTTTCTGAAAACTAACATTTATCTTATTACTCCTTGAAAAATTTTAAGTTAGTAATACCTGTTTCTGTTTGTATAGATAGGAAGTATAAGCTAGGTGTCGAATTAGTCATATCCAACTCTAGCGTTGTCGTACCTGCGCTCAATTGTAGTTGCTGAGCATTTATTGTTTTACCATTCATATCCGTAATGCTTACTTGGGCGGGAGTCGCTTGCTTAGCCACAATCTGGTAAGTAAGCGTTTCTGATACTGGATTACCTAAGATGTTAAGAGATAATACTTCATAGTGAGCTTCCTCTGTAGCGCTTATTAACGCTCCTCCACCACCAGAATTATATCTTGAGAATAGGCTAGGTGCATTTTCACCTTCTGATGAGAATAATCCTCCTAGTACATCAGGGCAGTTCTCCTCTAGGTATGCTATAAACTCATCATCTGTATCAAATATAGGAGCATCTAAAATACATGCTGGTAATTCTAGCTCACATGATTCTCCCAGCGCTAGTAAAAAAGACTGAAGTGTAAGGAAGTCCTCATCTATTAAGACTAACAAACAAGTATCTATCTCGTAACTTGTGCTGTCCTCCCATTCCCATAAATCATCACAATCTACTATTGCATATTCTACATCACCGTACCAACAGCTTACGAAACATTCGCTCGGCACCCATCCTGATTCTATTCCATTCTCCGCTTCTACTTCTATACAGATTCCTTCTGAATCCCAGTCTTCTTCTGGACAGTCACAATCCGCTCCTGGAAAATCATCGCCTCCTCCGAAGTCATCACATTCCTCATCAGATATTTCTAAGCCTAGACATGCTGCATAACATGCATTAGGTAATGGGAAAATATTTCCATCCTCATCTACTACACATACTGGATCAAACTCTTCTGGACAGTCACAATCATCCTGTGCTCCTAAACTAATTCCAGTCAAAAGGCAGACCATTAATAGGAGTAAGTTCTTTTTTAATAATTCTACGATCATTGTTTTATTTTTTAGATAAGAAAAATTAAATCTCGCTTTCGATAGTGTATTAGGGCTTATCTTTCTAAAACGTTGCGTTGAGGTAAAATAAAACTTGGTTTTTTTTATTTTTGCCTTATCATGATAGCATTAAACCACAAAATTTTCGGCGAGGGAGATCCCATTATCATTTTGCATGGTCTCTTTGGTATGTTAGATAACTGGCAATCTTTTGCCAAAAAATTAGCAGAAGACTATATGGTGATTCTAATTGATCAGCGAAATCATGGTAAGTCTCCTCACAGCGAGGAATTTAACTATACATTACTAGCAGAAGATCTTAAATACTTTCTGGATACTAACTGGATGTACAAGGTTCATATAATAGGCCACTCTATGGGAGGTAAGACCGCCATGCAGTTTGCAAATCTTTTTCCTGATACAGTTGATAAACTAATCGTGGTGGATATAGGCCCTAATCAGAATCCCAGAGGCCATGATTCTATTTTCGAAGCGCTAAATTCAGTAAATATTAGTAAGATATCTTCAAGGAAAGAGGTACAGGAAATCTTAAGTTCCAAAATAGATGACATCTCGGTTATTCTATTCCTAATGAAAAATCTACAGCGAAACAAAAGTGGTGGGTACAAATGGAAAATGAACTTAACATCACTAGAAAAAAATTATAAGAATATTCTAGCTGGCATAGAAGTAGATACCCTTATAGAAGTGGATACCGTATTTGTCAGAGGTGATAGATCTAATTATATAACTACCGAAGTAGAACAAGACATAAAAGATAAGTTTACCTCCTACAAAATAGAAACCATTAAGGATAGTGGTCACTGGATACATGCAGAGCAAGCTGATGCCTTGTATAAGACTATTATTGATTCTCTCCAGTCTTGAGTATCAGTATATAAGTTATAAAATGTCAGATGGGACACAATAAAGTCATGAACGATACTATGATGACTCTCGCAAGACATTAACTAAATTTTAACATAATACAACTTTACTTTTCCCTGTTTAAGAACAACTATATAGATGTACGGACATTTGTTAATTTTCTAAATCAGATATTATGTATAAAAGGAACAGCTTTACATTAGTAACATTTAGTTGCCTTACCCTCGGCTTTAGTTCATGGTCAGAAAAATCATATGGTCGTTACGAACTCAGTCAAAGTGATAGTATTACTACAGTTACAACCCCTCCTAACTTAGAAAACCTATGCATGGAGATAATATCTGTTTTAACAGGAGAATAATAAAATCTTATTAATCACTATAAAACTTCTATTATGAAAAAGATTAGCATCATTATTATGACGGTATTTTGCCTTCTAGAAATAGGGAAAGCACAAACACAGATAGGTCTTAAAGTAGCTTACAGCACTGGCCTAGATAGGTCTAGCATGTTATCCTTAGACAATGGAAACGATCAGTATGTATACAATTTCAGATATACAGGTCAGTCTAATGTTATGTCAGTGGGTATTGCAACTAGAAAAAAATTAGGGACCTTCTTCTTTGCACAAGAAATGAGTTATAGAAAGACTTCCTTTAACTTTGAGATACGAGATCTTAGCATTATAGATCCTAGCAAAATCATATCTACAAGTCAGGCAGACCATAACTTCATGATTCCACTCGCAATGGGTTTTAATTTAGGAAATGTATCCTTTGGCGCTGGACCAATATTCAACTACAAGATCAAAAGCCAAAGAAGTGCAGACTTAGATAGGATCTTCCGTGTCCGAGACGAAAAATTAACAACGGCATTTCAGTTTATTCTAGGGTTTAATGTCAATAAGCACATTACGCTAGATGTCAAATATGAACATGCACTCGGTGGCGTTACAGATGGTTACTACTTCAATAATGAGAAAGTAAAATTTAAAACTAGACCTGATATAATCACCTTAGGTCTATCCTACTTTTTATAGAACCGTATAAAGACTCATTTCCTTTAGTTTATAGGAGTACGCTTAAAGAAGTGTATTCCTATCTTTTTCATCCTCTAAATTATTTTAAATTAATACTCCATGTGTACAATCCAAATGAAGAAAAGAAAGTTAGATATAAAATCTTAGATAATTCTTCTGTGATAGAAAGCCTACTACAAAAATATTGAGAAATTTTATCTTTGTTTAAACCCAGTCGTGGCGGATCTTTTGTAGCTTTTGTACGGGAAAACTAAAAAAATTTATGTACTACGACGCCACGTTTTCTTGTTTTATGCAGTACTACATATATACGAACAATTAATTCATAACTATTTAAAAAGTCCATATAGAAAAAACCTTTACTTAACAAGAAATAAAAAACCACAAACCCCGCTCCTCGAGCAAGCAATATTGCCGGAATGTGGTCATAAGTTTCAAGTGATTTATTTGAAAATTTTTTAAATCTAAATGTTATGTATAGAAGGATTGGCTTTACAATAGTAATAATTAGTTGCCTTTCAATAGGCTTCAGTTCATGTTCAGAAAAATCATACGGCTGTTACGATATCAGCGAAAACTATTTCAATAAAATAGAAATGTCTGCTATGGCATCAGACGAACTATGCTCAAATAATATAGCAGAAGAAAGTGCAGAATAAAAAAGACATTTATAAACAACGAAAAATTCAATTATGAAAAAGATAAGTATCATCATTATGGCAGTATTCTGTCTGATAGAAATAGGAAAAACACAGAACCAGATAGGAGTGAAAATAGGATATAGCACAGGCTTAGATAAGCCTAGCATGTTATCCCTAGACAACGGTAATGACCAGTACGTTTACAACTTCACATATACAGGTCAGTCTAATGTTATGTCTGCGGGTATTGCGATAAGAAAGAAATTAGGAACCTTCTTTCTTACACAAGAAACTATGTTTAGAAGAACAACCAGAAACTATCTGCTTGTAGATCTAAGCATTGTGGATCCTAGTATAGTTGTTTCTGCTCAGCAAACTGATAATAATATCCTTATGCCTATAGCGATGGGAGTAAACTTAGGAAAGATTTCCCTAGCTACAGGTCCTATTTTTAACTATAGCGTAAAAACAGAGAGGTCTGCTGATCTTGATAATATTTTCAGAATCAATGATAAAAAATTGACGAAAGCGTTTCAGTTTATCTTAGGATATAATGTAAATGACCATATAACTTTTGACTTAAAATATGAGCACGCTCTAGGTGGTGTTACTGACGGATATTACTTCAATGAGGAAAAAGTGAAATTTAAAAATAGACCAGACATGATCACATTCGGTCTATCGTATTTCATGTAGTCCACATAGCAATAAAATAAATACTCATTTCCTTAGTCAATAGGAGTAGGCTTAACGAAGTTATACTCCTATTTTTTTTTTAAGGAGGAATAATGTGTAATACCATTTCTATTTTTAGATGACGGAAAAGGATTTAGAATTGTTCAAAATGGATCAAGGCAAAAAACGTAGGCGAACCCATAGGTTCGGCGAGGCTTTTTAACGAAGAAACATGAAGAACAAAATAAATAATTAGCGTCATTCTAAACTAGAATTGCTATAAAATAATTAAGATTTAGAATTAGCCCAACATCTACTTTTATAAAATATTGTAAATGAAAATCTTAATGAACGTCAGATAGATGTTTCTATATGGATCGCAGGATTATATTCATTCATATGGGACTACAATAATACTTTGGTGGCAGTAATTAGAAAGAAAAAAGAAGATGAAAATCATGAAACAAAATAGAAGAATCCTAAAAGGATAATCAATCACGATTAGTGAGTGTTTCTGTGAAAAGGTAATCGAAATTTATCCTCTAATGTTGCCCTTAGTAGGAATTCCCAAAGCTACTTTAAATAAAAGAGGGGTAATTCTAAAATTTTTAATAATGAAGTATCTAATTTTTTCTTTGTTTTGCACTCTAATGGTGCTTTCATCATGTAATGATGATATCATTACCGAAGCTCCAATCAATCAGGTTAGCCTTGAAGAATTTTCTCAACAAAATGTTTCCTTTTTTGATGCTCGAATAAGAAGTATTAGCGAAGAAGGTTACGTAAGGGAACTCTATTTTGCTAATTTTTCAGATGAAGAATTAAGGGTAGAGAATACTTATTTTGATGGTATTCAGTATTCTGATAATGGTGAAGGCACTGACTTAGAGGCACATGATGGAATTTTTACATCTATTGATTTATTCAAGCACGATGAACGAATACAGTACGATGAAAGAAACCTAATTCGGTCTGCACTTGAAAAGCCAGTTGTTTCTCCAAATTTTATTCAAAATGAAAAACTTGCAGAATTGGAGTCAAATTACAAGTATAGAAATTTACCTAACCAAGTTCAAACCAGAACTTTTGAACTCACTTGTGATATTACTTTTGGTGGCGGTGGATGTAATGCTTGTGATTGGTGGGGAGGAAGTTGGTGTGACTTCTGTTTTGAATTAAGCAATTGCTCTGTAACAGTTGGTTTCTAATTAATTATTTATTTAGCCACAATAAGATCAAATCTTATCTTATTGTGGCTTTTTTAATACCAAATAGAAAGGTATGCTAATTTCTAAAATAAGACAAAATCCGATAATATATTCAATATGCTTCGTGTTGTTAGTAATAATAATTCATCAAATACCACTTTATAGAATATTTGAAAATTTAGGTTTGCAATCTATAATTGCCAATTTACTTGATAAAATTTTATTAAATTTAGTCGTAATTATTATTGCTCTAAAAGAAATTAAAAAAAAGAAATTATTTGAATTTTCAGGCTTAAGTTTAAAAAAAATAAAGAATCGATATCTATACCTTATTTTAGTTTTTTATTTATTCATTTTCACAGGAGGATTTTCTACAATAAGACTATTAACCCAAGATGATTTATTAACTTTTGTTGTATTAACATTTCTTATAAAATCAATATCCGTTGGATTTTTAGAAGAAATTGTATTCAGAAGTTTAATTCAAGGGAGCTTCATGAATAAAAAAAAGTATGGAGTTTATATGTCGGTATTTATATCTGCATTGATTTTTGCATTCGCTCATATAATTAATATTCAATATGATTATATATCTATTTCTAGCGTAGCATCTCAAATTTTTGCAGCTTTTTGTTTAGGTTCTTTATTTGGTGCGATATTAATCAGGACTAAGAATATATATCCAATTATTTTAATTCATTCTGCAATTAGTTTTTTTTCTTTATTAGGAACATTATTTCCTGAATATTTTCCTGATGAAGTAAAACTTGACAAATCAACTCCAGAAATAATTGCTTCAATCATATTCTCTATAGTACTATTTGGTTCGGCTTTTCTAATTGCATATTTTATATTAAAAAATCCAAATAAAAATGATAAAACTACTGCCATCAATTTGTAAAATGTTCATAGTGGCTAAACGCCATTACGCCATTTACACGAACCGATAATGAAGAAGATTATAATCCATAAATCATTCACATTATGACTAAGGGAGCCTCGTTTAGAGATGGCCTTTTTTTATGTTCGGTTAATGAAATAATAAAATATATAATAATATTAAAAAATTGAATACCCTACAATAAAAGAAAGAGTTCTATAATCAGACTCCCATCTAGATCCAACATTTAAGATCTCTCTGATCATGAAATACTTGAACTCAACACTTACACCGTTAATTTTATATCCTACCCCAAATGAGAAACCTGGAGAGCTATTAATATCTTCAAGTGAGAAACTTTGATTGTCTGTTCTTTCAAATTCTATCGTAGAATTTATATCAAAATCTAGTACATAATTTGCATTAATAAAAAGCTTGGAATTTTCACTTAGGAAAAAATAATACCTAGCTCCTATTGAAGTTTCAATAGAAGTATATTTCACATCAGCTATAGATTTAGCTCCTAAACCATCAATAATTTCATTTGTTTTTTCTGAATTAAAATATTGATAGGTAGGTTCAAAAATAATTGACCATTTATTTTTATTATGAGGTAAAATATATTCAAGTTCTACTCCCAAACCAAAACCAAATTTACCCCCAAAATCTGTATTCTTAAAACTTCCACGAGATTTAAAAATTGATAATGAAGAATAATTTAATCTTGGTCTTATTGAAAAATTAAACCTATTTTCTTTATGCTTTTCTCTATATATTATTGGCGTGACTCCATTACATTCATTGTAGGAAATGAAAAATTTTACTAAACTGCTTTCACTATATCTGATGTTTCTGAAATACTTACCTTCTATAGTTTTACAGTTATTAAGGTTGGCTAACTGTTGTCTATATTGATTGTTTTCTTGGACTGTTTTATTCGAATTTCTATATCTTTTAAACACTAATTGATTAATCTCCATTGTTCTTGTGGAGTAAAAAAACCTATTCAATTTGCTGTCAGTATATTGATATAGATTGGCATTCCCTTCAACCAATACTTTCAAAAACATTTGTTGTTTAACAAAAGAAGGTGTTTTAAAATTACCTAGTTTGTTTAAATTATCAGTAGAATTATCGATTAGAACTGATCTTCTAATATATTTTAAACCACTTAATACTCCAAACTCTTTAACATCAAGAATTGATGTAATTTTTGTTTCACTTTTTTCAGTAAGTTTGTATTTAAATTTCTTAGGATTATTTTTCCATCCTTTGTTTTCAATTAAACAGTTAATGGTTTCGTCAGAGTTGTTAATAAAATACCCTTTTTCATAATTGATTTGAGCGTAACAATGAATACTAATCATTGAAGTGATAATAATAATTATTACCCTTCTAATTACTGAAGTAAGCCTATCTAAACAAGTCATTCCAAAATTCATCATGATTTCAAATTTATTTTAAGTTTAAATGCCCAAATCAACTATTCTTAATCATATAACATGAACGTAACTACTCAAGTGAATTCATGAACCACTCACATTAGAAAATGTTGTAAAGTTATATTTTCAAATGACATTAGTATCATTAATTTAGATGAAATCTACTGGTCATTCACCTTTTTCTATTAATCTATATCCCTGCCCCACGCTACTTGCAGCATACCATACCAGTCTTCTTTTGATAACTTAATATTAGTTGCTTCTACAGCAGATTTTATTCTAGAAATTTTAGAAGTTCCTACAACTAATTTTAGGCCGGCAGGATGTTTCTGTAACCATGCCAGTAATAACTGATCCAATGTGCAGTCATACTGGTCAGCATATTTTTCTAATTTATTCTTGATTGCAATAATACTTTTATCCCCTTCTGGATTAAAAATCAAACCCCCTCCTAATGGTGACCAGATTGTAGGCTGTAAATTTTTATCCATACATTGCTCTAGTGTATCATCCTCTAAGGCTTTAGTTTGGAATAAAGATAATTCTACCTGATTCGTTACCAATGGAAACAAGTTATGCAGTCTATGGAACTGCTGTGCCGTAAAATTAGAAACACCGAAATGCATTACCTTTCCCTGATCTTTAAGTCGCATGAAGGTCTCCGCTATTTCTTGTGGCTCCATTAGATAGTCTGGCCTATGTAACAATAGTATATCAATATGCTCTCTTTGCAGTGCCTCTAGAGAACGTTCTACAGATTCTACAATATGCTTTCTGGAGGAATCATAAGATTTCACTTTATGACTAGGTCTAGCATCGCAGACCATCTTTATACCGCACTTAGTAGTAATTCGCATCTTTTCACTCAGATCAGGCCTTCCCTTCAGTACCATTCCGATCTCCTTTTCTGATGTATAATCGCCATATATATCTGCTAGATCAAAATCCATACAGTCCATTTCCAAACAAGATTCTATAAATGCCTCTTGCTCTTTCACGCCTAACTTAGCACCCCACTTCCCCAGTCTCATTGTTCCTATAATGATCTTTGAAAAATCTACTCTTTCTAGCATATATCCTTAATTTTAACTATTTTATTTAATTGTAAATACTGAGATAAATTACAATAATTATTTCTCTAATAATGGCTTTAGTAAACTATACAGACACCAACGATGAATTGCACAAAATTATATTACAAAGCCTAATGTAATTTCTAATGTTTTATTTACATTACAATGATAAGTAATTTACATAAAATTACTGCTCGATTCACGCAATATGAACTCACAGTAGATGAAATATGGTTTTGTTATTGACAATAGAAAATGTATAGGATGTCACGCATGTACAACCGCCTGTAAATCAGAACATGACGTACCTATAGGGGTTAATAGAACCTGGGTCAAGCAAGTAGAGAAAGGAAGTTTTCCAGATACCAGGAGACTATTCTCAGTTCTCAGATGTAATCAATGTACAGATGCTCCCTGCGTTACCATTTGCCCTACAGAGTCACTCTATATACGAAAGGACGGCATAGTAGATTTTGATAAAGATAGATGCATAGCTTGTAAATCATGTATGCAAGCCTGTCCCTATGACGCCTTATATATAGATCCAGAAACAAGCACCGCTGCTAAGTGTAATTACTGTGCCCATAGAATAGATCTAGGTCTAGAACCAGCCTGTGTAAATGTATGTCCAGAGGAAGCTATTATTTCAGGAGATATGGAAGACCCTGATTCTACCATAGCAGATTTGCTAGCAAGGTATGATGTCAAAACTAGAAAACCAGAAAAAAATACGATCCCTAACGTATTCTATATAGACGCAGATGATGTATCTCTGATACCATCCTACAGCGAACCAACCAAGGACACCTTATGGAGTTCACAGCAACATGGTGTGGGACACTTTGCCAAAGAAGCTGAAAAACTATCTTTCTCCAACACGGATCTAATAGAAGAACTTGTAAAAATAAATGGTGGATTCGAAAAGGATGGAAAAACTATAAAGTCTCCTAAGACAGTAGAGGTTTTGATGGACAATACAAAAGCGAAAAATGTATACAATACACCAAACAAAGGAATCCTCTGGGCTTGGGAAGTTTCTGCTTATGTGTGGACTAAAGCCATAGCAGCAGGAGTAATTCTTCTTATTACTATAGCTACCATAACTGGAATTATAGTTTCAGATACAGAATTATATATCAGTATATCGGTCGCTCTTATCTTTCTTACTTTGACAGGAATTTTACTGATCAAAGATCTTGACCAGCCTAAAAGATTTTTATATGTACTCCTCAGGCCGCACTGGTCTTCCTGGCTAGTAAAGGGAGGGTACGCTATAACGGTTTTCGGAGGTCTTCTTACACTCTTAGGTCTCAGTCTATTTATGAACTGGACTGATCTTATCGTACCTCTACTTTGTCTAACCGGCGTGACAGCAGTTTTAGTTTCTGTCTACACAGCTTTCTTATTTGCGCAAGCCAAAGGTAGAGATTTTTGGCAAGCACCTACTCTTAGTTTTCATATGTTAGTACATTCGTTTATGGCAGGCTCAGCCACCTTATTATTGCTCTTTTCTATTTTTAATCCTAGTTGTACCTGGTTTAGTTTTCTAAAAAACACACTACTCATTTCTATTATTATAAACCTTATTATTCTGTCAATAGAAATATTCGGCACACACAAAAGTGTAGATTCAAATAAGGTCGTCTCCATGATTTCTAAAGGTAGATATAAAAATATGTTCTGGTTTGGTGCTGTACTAACAGGGAATCTAATTCCCATCGCCTTACTTATATTAAATCAAAATATAAATATGGTACTAGCACTTACCAGTATTATCATTCTTATAGGTATTTACATAACAGAACATATCTGGGTAGAAGCACCTCAACGGATCACGCTGAGCTAAAATAGAAAAGAAAATGAAAAGAAAAATAAGTATAGTAGAGAAGATAGCAGAAAAGCTGAAGCTCATTCCAGACCTAGGTGCCGATAGAGAGAACACCTTAGATAGAATGTCTGTTACGGATTTAGATAGCTTCCCTCCTATCGACCAGTGGGATCACTGGGAAGAATATGAGGCAACTTCATGGCCAAAGCGAGAAAAAAAATCTTATGCCATAGTACCTACTACCTGTTTTAATTGCGAGAGTGCCTGTGGCTTGACCGCTTATGTAGATAAGGAAAAGGGAACCATAAGAAAGTTCGAAGGCAACCCTCACCATCCAGCAAGTAGAGGGAGGAATTGTGCAAAAGGACCAGCAACGATCAACCAGATAAATGATCCCGATAGAATTTTATATCCACTTAAACGTGTAGGCGAAAGAGGTGCTGGAGAATGGGAAAGAATAAGCTGGGACGAAGCGCTCACTACGATAGCTGATAGAATCAGAAAAGCGCTGAAAGAAGATAGACAAAACGAAATTGCTTATCATGTAGGCAGACCAGGTCATGAAGGTTATGCTAACAGAGTTATACAATCATGGGGTATCGACGGACATAATAGTCATACAAATATTTGCTCCTCTGGCGCAAGATTTGGATACAATATATGGTATGGTCATAACAGACCATCTCCCGATCATGCTAATGCTAAGTTTATCCTACTCATATCTGCACATCTAGAAAGTGGACACTATTTTAATCCGCACGCTCAGCGGATTATAGAAGGCAAAATGAAAGGCGCTAAGTTAGCCACCATGGATCCTAGGTTATCTAATACAGCTAGCATGTCAGATTATTGGATGCCGAGTTATCCAGGAACAGAAGCTGCCATACTACTAGCTATGGCAAAAATTATTCTAGAGGAAGGTCTTTATAATAGAGATTACATGGAAAATTGGGTCAACTGGAACGAATATCTAGAAAAACTAAAACCAGATATAGAAGTCACCTTTGACAATTTCATACAAGAGATCATAAAGGAATATGCAGAATATACGCCTGAGTATGCAGAAAAAGAAAGTGGTGTAAAAGCATCAGTAATTATAGAAGTAGCAAGAAAAATAGGTGAAGCTGGAGAACGATTCTCTACGCATAATTGGCGATCTGCTGCCAGTGGTAATCTAGGTGGATGGTGTGTTTCTAGAGCCTTACACTTTCTCAATGTTATAACTGGATCAGTAGGCACAGTAGGTGGAACCTCTCCTAACTCTTGGAGTAAGTTTAAGCCACAGTTCCATGACGTTCCTCTAGCTCAGAAGTTCTGGAACGAATTGCATTATCCTAAAGAGTATCCACTCGCGATGTTCGAGATGAGTTTCTTACTTCCTCATATGCTGAAGGAAGGAAGAGGGAAGATGGATGTCTACTTCTCTAGAGTTTTTAATCCTGTATGGACTTATCCTGATGGATTTACTTGGATGGAAGCCTTCATGAGAGAAGATTTATTTGGCTTACATATAGCCATGACACCTACCTGGAATGAGACCGCTTTCTATGCGGATCTAGTCTTACCGATGGGACATAGTGCAGAACGACATGATCTTAATAGTTATGCCACCCATTCAGGAAAATGGATAGCTTTTCGACAACCAGTTCTTAGAGAAGCTGCTAGAAGGGCTGGTAAAAAAGTAGAGTTTACCTACGAGGTAAATCCAGGGGAGGTATGGGAAGAAGATGAGTTCTGGATAGAACTGAGTTGGAAAATAGATCCTGATGGAGATCTAGGTATTAGAGAACATTTCATGTCTCCATACAGAGAAGGAAAGAAAATTACGATCGATGAATATTATCAGTATATCTTTGAACATACACCGAATCTAAAAGAGACCGCCGAGGCACAAGGATTAACGGCGCTAGATTATATGAAAAAGTATGGCGCCTTCGAAGTAGAAACTCATACCTATAAGAAAAACGAAACGGTTATACCTCCAGAAAAACTAGAAGGTGCCGTCCTAGACGAAAAGACAAAGGTATACACTAAGAACGGTAAAAATATAGCCGTAGTAGTAGATGGCAAACCCAGACTTGGATTTCCTACACCTACGATGAAAAATGAATTCTATTCACAAACTATGGTCGACTGGAAATGGCCGGAATATTCGATCCCTACCTATATCAAGAGCCATATACATCAAGACGGATTAGATAAAAGCAAAGGAGAATATGTTCTCGTACCTACCTTCAGATTACCTACCCTCATACACTCTAGATCTGGTAATGCTAAATGGCTAGTAGAGATCAGTAACAGAAACCCCATCTGGATGCATCCTAAAGATGCTGCCAAGTGGGATTTTAAGACTGGAGATATCGTAAAACTAAACACAGACATAGGATACTTTATAGACAAGGTCTGGGTTACAGAAGGTATGAAACCAGGCGTAATAGCCTGCTCTCACCATCTCGGTAGATGGCGACGGGACAAAGACAAAGGCAACAGATGGGCAACCAATACCGTACGCATAGAAAATGATGGGAAAGGAAAATGGAAAATGAATACCAAATCTGGAATTAAACCCTTCCAAAGTTCCGATAGCGATAGCAAAAGAATATTCTGGGTAGATGGAGGTGTGCATCAGAATATAACACATGCGGTACATCCCGATCCCATAAGTGGTATGCACTGCTGGCACCAACGAGTAAGAATAGAAAGACCTGGTCCAGAAGATAATTATGGAGATATTCTTGTAGATACAGAAAAATCTATGGAGAACTACAGAAAATGGTTAGAAATGACAAGGCCAGCACCAGGACCCAATGGACTCCGTAGGCCTATATGGTTTCCTAGACCACTGAAACCGGCAAAAGAAACATACTATATAAAAGATGAAAATGAGTAGGTCTATAAGCTAAAGTTGCCCTCCCATTCCTCTGAAAGCTTTCAGTATACTATTATAAAAACCTAGAGGGCTCCGAGCGCTTTAGGTGTTCGTCCTAAAACAAAACCTATACAAAATGCATTATATACTCTTTATAATTATCACTAATTCTTCATGTACAAATCAGTAAAATATCTTATTCCCGCTTTTGATATTAATATGGGCGGAACCATCCTTAAGCAAGCATTACCTACTCAGCAGGTGCAAATGGTAGATCCTTTCCTACTATTGCATCATGGTACCTTCGAATTTCAGGATCACGCACCAGCAATACAACAGGGCATCGGTCCTCATCCGCACAGAGGATTTTCTCCAGTAACTTTCATCATCGATGGAGAACTTCAACATAGAGATAGTAGAGGTAATAATCAGGTCGCCAAAGCAGGAGAGGTACAGTGGATGCATGCTGGGGCAGGAATCATACACAGCGAACGCCCTTCGCAGAAACTAGTAGACAATAAAGGCAAGCAAGAAATTATACAAATCTGGATCAACTCTCCAGCAAATAAAAAAATGATTCCGCCTAGTTACCAGTTTGTGGCTAAGGCAGATCATCCTACTTTTGCCTCAGCAGATGGTAATATGACTACACGTCTTATTGCTGGCACCTATGCTGACCTAGAGAGCGCTATGGAAACACATAGTGATCTTAAGATCTTATGGAGTGAGGCAAATACTTCTGCTACAGAAACTTTTACCTTTGCAAGTCATTATAACACCATCCTATATCTTATAAAAGGAGAGATAAAAATTTCTGGATATGGTCTTGTAGAAAGTAAAACCTTAGTTGTCTTTGACAACGATGATGAGCATATAAACCTTGCCGCCAACTCAGAAGCACAATTTATCATATTAGCGGGCGTCCCTCTAAATGAAAAAGTTGTGCAGCAAGGACCCTTTGTAATGAACTCAGAAACAGAAATCCTAGAAGCCATGAGAGACTACCAGAAAGGTAAGATGGGTGTGCTGATAGAAGAGGTTTAAATAAAAAGGGGGCTAATTAATTTGCCCCCTTTTTATTTTATATCTATTCTCTATCCTTTTTTCTACGCTTTCCCTTTTTACTACTAGACTTACCGGCGGGCTTTTCTTTTGCCTCTTCTACGACAATCTTATTTCCCTTATAATCTGCATTTTCAAAAGCCTTTACGATATCCTTTTTGACATCATTATCCACTTCAAAAAATGAAAAAGGCTTCATGATTTCTATCTTACCAAAATCAAAAGTCTTACCCTTCATAGAAGAATTAATGAGCTGCATCAGTGTACCTGCAGTGATCTTATCCTTAGAACCAACATTAATAAAAAATCTAGTCTGATTCTCATTTCTTTTGTAATCCCTCTTACCACCCTTATCTCTTCTATCTCTAGATCTTACCTCACTTCTCCCTTCTCGTCGACTCTCTCTTCTACCACCTCTCTCTCTACGATCTCCTCGTCGCCCTCTATCTCTGCGATCACCACGCTCCCCTCTATCTCCGCGACCATCAGATCTTCCTGAGTAATTTAGATCTCTAGCATCTTTATAGTATTGCAGAAATCTATTAAACTCTACAGAAACAAATCGCTTTATAAGATCTTCTCTAGAAAGTGAACTCAGTTTTTCTTCGATAAATGGCAGGAACCGCGCTATCTCATCTTCTTTGACATCCACTCTCTCTACCTTGTCGACAAGCTTAAATAATTGCTTCTCACAGATCTCCTCACCTGTAGGCAATTTCATCAATTCTATATCGTTACCGATTTTCTTCTCTAGATAACGGATCTTATTTTTCTCTCTTGAGTGTATGATAGAGAGGGATATACCTTTCTTTCCTGCTCGCCCTGTTCTCCCTGATCTATGAACATAAACTTCGTTCTCATCAGGTAATTTATAATTGATCACATGTGTAAGATCCGTTACATCTACACCCCTCGCTGCAACATCTGTCGCAACAAGTAATTGTAATTGTTTCGTCTTGAACTTATTCATCACATAATCTCTTTGTGCCTGTGACAAGTCACCATGGATGGCATCAGAACTATATCCATCTGCATTAAGCTTTTCAGCTACCTCTTTAGTACCCGCTCTTGTTCTACAAAAGATAATGGCATATATATCTGGATTTACATCCGCAATTCTCTTAAGTGCTTCGTATCTATCCCTTGCATTTACAATATAATATCCATGCTTTACATTCGTGGTACTCACTTTCATATCTCCCGAAGAAACCTCTATCGGATCAGTCATATATTTCTTAGCAATCTTAACCATTTGTTTTGGCATCGTTGCAGAAAATAACAACACTTGCTTCTCACTATTTGTAGCACCCAGTATTTCGTTCAGCTCTTCCTTGAATCCCATCGACAGCATCTCATCCGCCTCATCCAGAACCAGCCAATTAATATTGGTCAAGTTTAGTCGTTTTCTCTTGATAAGATCTACTGTCCTTCCTGGAGTACCCACTATAATTTGTGCGCCTCTTTTGATCTCTTTTATCTGATCAGAAATATTAGCACCACCATACACTGCAGCCACATTTACACGTGACAGATACTTCGCGTAATCTTTGATATTCTTAGCGATCTGCAGACATAATTCTCGAGTAGGACATAGCACAATCATCTGCACCTCCTTAGAATTTTCATCTACCTTATGTAATAAGGGTAGACTAAACGCAGCGGTTTTTCCTGTACCCGTCTGAGCTAGACCTATAAGATCTCTCTCTGACGCTAACAGCTTAGGAATCGCTTTTGCCTGAATTGTTGTAGGCTTTACAAATCCCATTTCGTCTAACGCCTTTAAAATTTCCGGTCTTAGACCTGCCTCTTTAAATGACTCCATGCCGCAAAGATGAGGATTTTATCCAATATATAAGGGCTTTGTAGCTTTTTCTCGATTTCTGGTTCTCTTAGATATACTTTTAGAATACTAATGGCACATCCCGTCTCACAACGGGACCATGCTATCCACTATAATAAGGATTTCTCAGTAGACATTCGACATAGTCGTCCCATTGTCTTCTCTCTTCGTTCAGACATGGTACTCCTTGTCTCATTGCCTACTGTTTCATCCTTATAAACGCTTCTATCCTTTGTGCAAAAAGATCATTATAAAAGTCGATCGTAATATGAATCACATTTGTCTTTTCTTCTTTGTACCCATTCTAGTTTAGAATGACGGTAATTAATTATTTTGTTCTTCATGTTCCTTCGTTAAAAAGCCTCGCCGAACCTATGGGTTCGCCTACGTTTTTTGCCTTGATCC
>ENA-ORXR01000589-ORXR01000589.1-marine-metagenome-genome-assembly--contig:-NODE-589-length-47626-cov-7.065049_pt1 | contig 47626 bp, 36 predicted proteins | sample MGYA00237866_ERZ511479 | MGnify/ENA metagenome assembly ERZ511479
ATCCACTTGATCCTCGCGCCTAACCCTCGATCACATGAGGCTCCGCGACGAGTCACCGCCTTTTTCAACACCCTGCTGGGATATTCTTCGAAATCCCCCAACTACCTAGCGCGTGACATCGCGCTGCTTTTGCGTAGGCTCCGCGCCATGTGGAAAGGACGTTTCGAGACAGATACCAGTGATCGGTTGGTCGCGTTTGGAGAATCGATCTCTTTTGATCAGCGGCTCTACCGCCATGACATCGCTGGGTCGATCGCTCATGCTCGCGCACTAGTTTCGGCTGGGATTCTTACTCAAGACGAGTTCGATCAGATCGAGATCGGCTTGACCGGAATTCGTGACGACATCGATGCCGGTAACTTTGAGTTCAAAATTGAACTCGAGGACATCCACATGAATATCGAGTCCGAACTGACCAAGCGAATTGGTGCCGCTGGGGCCAAGTTACACACGGCGCGCTCGCGGAATGATCAGGTCGCCCTCGACACCCGGATGTATTGCCGAGACGCAATCGATGCGATTCGTGAGGCCATTGGCGTTCTACAGTCGTCGCTGGTTGAGCATGCTGCCGCACATCCCGATGCTGTGTTGCCTGGATACACTCACCTGCAACGTGGTCAGCCGGTGCTCTACGCGCACCACCTGTTGGCCTATGTCGAAATGCTGGACCGGGATTCGGCTCGGCTTGAGGACGCCCGCGTTCGGGTCGATGTCATGCCACTCGGTAGTGGAGCTCTGGCTGGCTCGACAATCTGTTTGGATCGTCAGTCCGTGGCAGACGAACTTGGATTCGCTGCGCTCAGTCAGAACAGCATGGACGCCGTTTCTGATCGGGACTACATCGCCGAGATATTGTTTGGGTTGGGTCTGCTTGGCATTCACCTCTCGCGGCTTGGCGAGGATCTTATTCTGTGGTGCACCGCCGAGTTCGATTTCGCCCGTCTGTCGGATGCGCACACGACTGGCTCTAGCCTGATGCCACAGAAAAAGAACCCGGACATTGCCGAGCTGACGCGGGGTAAGTCTGGCCGACTGGTTGGCAACTTGGTCAGTCTTCTGGTCACGCTGAAGGGGCTGCCGATGACCTACAATCGCGACCTTCAGGAGGACAAGGAACCGCTATTTGATTCGATCGATACGGCTATGGCAACTCTACCTCTGATGGCGGACATGATTCGCGACATGGTGATTAACGATTCGTCGATGCGCGCCGCGGCTTCGGATGAAATGTTGCTCGCCACGGACATCGCTGACTATCTGGTTCGGAAGGGTGTTCCGTTTCGCGATTCCCATGACATCGTCGGTTCTTTGACCGCTCATTCGGTGCGAGAAGGCGTCGCTTTTTCCGCGATTTCAATCGAAACGCTTCGCGGCTTTTCAGAAGCCTTTTCTGAGGATGTTTATGACGTCTTGCAAGTTAAAGGAGCCTTGGCAGCACGCCAAGGAATCGGTGCTCCGTCCCCAGAAAATTGCGCTTCTCAGATCACGCGTTGGCGGACCGAATTGGAAGAAAGACCAAAGGTTTAGTATTCGGCAAACCGGCTACTGATCCTGCACTTCGGGGAGCTTGAGGGCGATCAGGCCTCCGGCGATGCCGAGGATGGCGAAGATCAGGATGACGCCGCGCTCGCCGATGCTGTTGGTGAGAAATCCAAAGCTGCCGCTGAGCAGGAGAACAATGCCGATCAGGGTATTGCTGACGGCGACCATGGCCGCGCGGTTGTCGGCATTGGCCATGTCGATGAGGTAGGTTTTCCGTCCCAAACGGATGCCGGTGTGGGCGAGGCCAATCAGAAAGAACAGCCCTCCAAACAGCCAGAGGGCAGCGGTTTTGTTCAATTCCCATTCACCGATGGTGGCGGTCAGTAGACCGATGGCACCCGCTGAGATACCGGCGATGGCGAGTGTCAGTCTACTACTTTTGTCGGCAAGCTTTCCCCAGATGAAGGCGCTGAGTGCGGTGGCGATGCTGCCTGCCACCATGAGAATGCCGAGGCTGGCAACGTTCCCGTTGGTCGCCTTGCGGGCGAGAATGACATAGAATGGCATTGAGAGAACGGTGCTGGCGAGTAGGGCGCGGGCGATACAGAAGTTTCGAAACGCGGCATCGGTTTTCAATAGTTTGATGTTGTCTGCAATGTCATTGCCGATGCCACTTTTCGAAGACGAAGAGATGTCGGCGGGCAGTTCGGCGAGGCGTGTCATGATCATCGCGGCGACCAACCAGAGTGCACCGGCGATACCAAGAAGTAGCGCAAATACTTTCAGGGAGACTTCTTCTTTACTGCTGAGGGCAAAAAACACGCCGACTCCGACGGCGATCCATCCGGAAATCGAGGAGGCAGTGCCGCTGAGCCGACCGCGGCGTTGCTTGGGGATGGTTCTCCCGACCAGATCTTTGCTGGTGACCGAGCTGATGCCACGCGAGAAGCTGTAGACCGCGAGAAGTCCCACAACGCTCCAACCGGCAGTGCCACCTTCAAGAAATAGGGGCACGGCGGCGATTCCGAGAATGGCGAGCCCTTGGAGGACATTCCCGATGATCCAGAAGTGCTTGCGGATTTTGTAGCGTCCTAGCAGGCTACCGATGGCGAGTTGCGGAAGCAGCGATCCAGCTTCGCGAACAGGTACCAGAGCGCCGATGGCCGCAGTGGGTGCACCGAGAGCACCGAGCATCCAAGTGATGACGAGGCCGGGATTGCTGAGAGCGTCGGCGGTCTTGGTGCTGAGTGCTGCCAGCAGATGAACAAGGAAATTTCGCGGCACGTTGGCAGCAGCATCTTCGGCAATGCCGGAGGACGAGGGGCTTCCGCCGTCGCCGGTAATGCGGCTGTAAAATTTTTCGGCGAAGCTCTTGCTCATGAAGGTTGGGAATATGGCGGGAGATCGGTTCCGTGGCGAGGGGAGAAAGTCTTTTCTTGGCGATTTAGCCTGTCATCCAGTTTTGCGCGCAGGGGAATATTATCAAAAAAAGACTAAAAACTTAGTTTTTAGTTTTACGGTCTCCTGAGTCGGTGTTATCATCTGGAATGTTTCCATCGAAAGACACTGATCTGTCCGCAAAATCCAGTGAACGGACGCCGACGGTTTCGAGGCGTGAGCGGGAGATCCTTGAGGTTCTTTATCAGCGGGGCGCGTCGACGGTAGCCGAGATGCGCGACGCGATGGACGCCGACTTGAGTCTGAATGCTGTTAGAACCTTCCTGACGATTATGGCGAGCAAGGGGCACGTGAATCGCGAAAAGCGGGGGCGGGAATTTGTTTATCGACCAGCTGAGAACCGAGATGAGGCAGGGCTTAGTGCGCTGCGTCGAGTTCTGGATGTGTTCTATGGGGGCAGTTTGGGCACGGCGATGGCCAGTCATCTGACATCCGATGAAGCCGCTCCGGACGAAGAAGATCTAGCTCGCTTAGAGGCCCTGATCAAAGACGCCAAAAATTCGAAGAAGAAGTAAACAAACCGCCAACCAATAACTCTCATGATTGATTCTTTCTCCTTCTCATCTGGATTCGAAGCACTTATTCGAATTGCACTTCTGCTTTGCGGAATCGCCCTAGCTTGCCGAGGGCTACGGAGAGTTTCGGCCTGGCTCCGCGCTGACCTGTGGTTTCTTAGTATCTGCGGATCCGGAGCGGTTCTGCTGCTTTGCCTCGGAGGGGCCAGACTCGTAGTGCCAGTTTTTCCTGAGGCATCCAAGGTTGCTTCTTCGGAAGAAATCGCGAACACCCAAATGGTTCCAACGCTTCCCGAAGATGGTCTACTAGAGCAGTCTGGGTTTGGATTGGATCTGGCACCTAGCTTCGCGGTTACGGACACAGTCTTCTCGTCTCAAGAACACGAGGATACTGCCAACTCGACCGCTGGAATAAATTGGTTCTTGGCGCTTTGGTTAGTTCCGACAGGTGTGTTGCTGTCGCGGGTCGCCATGGGAATGATTCAGTTGCGCGGACTGGGACGGGCGAGGGGAGATCTAGTTTCGTCCAAGCGGATCGTAAAGCGCATCGATTTGCTCCGTGGTCGATTTGGAATCCGTCGTCGGGTCGAGTTGAAGTGGTTAGATCATGGGTGTGGAGGCCCAATGACTTGGGGGATTTTACGGCCGGTGATCGCGTTGCCAGTGACCTCCGCTGATTGGTCGGATGAGCAATTGGATGCTGCGCTTGCTCACGAACTCGGGCATATCCAGCGGCGCGATTTCGAACGCCGATTGGTTGTCAAAGCCATCACCGCCTTTCTATGGTTTCACCCACTCGTTTGGGTCGCATCGCGAAGAATGGCTATGGAGTCGGAGCTCGCCTGCGATGACTATGTCCTGCGTCTTGGGATGATCCCAGAAGATTTTGCCAAGTTGTTGGTTCTCGCAGCGAAAGAGAGTCGTTCGGTTTCGATGGGTATTTCGATGGCGAAGCCGAACGGGTTGGAACGCCGCGTTGTTGCCCTTCTCGATTCAGATCGCCCGCATCAAAAAGCGCGCCGTCGAGCCAGTTTTGGTCTTTTCGTTGGGATGCTTGTTCCTGTTGCGGTTTTAGCAATTGTCACGCCTGTAGCGAAAGCAACCGAAGTGAAACCAAAGCAACTCGAGAAACTCATTGAAGGTGAATTCAAGGACGCCAAAGACTCGACCGGCAGTTCTCCGAAAGCGACTTGGTTACACCTTCGCATACAGGGGTTTCATTTGAGCGCCTCGGAAGCAGCCGATTTGGTAAGAACGGAGCCTGTAATCAGCCGAGTCTCACTTTACCTCGGCCAAAATGGCCGTCTGGCGGGACTCAGTTCCAAAGAATTTCTTAAACGCCTTTGGACGAAAACGAGAAAGGGAAGTCCTATTCTCGAACTTGGTTTTTCCCATGAGGATCCAATCGTGGCAGAGGAGGTGCTCGGGCTTGTCCAACGAGCTCTTCGCGAAACGATTATCGCCCAGCGGGGGGAAACGCTCACCACGATTGCCGACCGCAAGGCTCATCAGAAAGTTCTGTTAGCTCAGGAAAAGGCTGCGGTTAAGGTTGCACTTCAGGCAATCCGAAAAGGGCCAGATTTGGTCAAGCCGGGCCTCCACGGTCGCAAGCAAACAGTCACTGGGACTCTCCGTTTGTTGGACAACAGCGCGACGGATATCGGCGCCATCTTGTGTTCACGGAATGAGTCTCTTGCTAAGCGTGCGGACTACATTGTATTGTTAGAACGGTGTAAAAAAATCTCTAGTCGGTATGAAAATAAGATCGATAGAGGACTGGGTAGGAACCACCCGGAGATCGAATCTATCCTCAGGGAAGCCACTGCTTTGCGGATCGAAATAAGGGATAGTCTGGTCGCGGAGAAGGCTGAGAAGGAGGCGGAGCTTCAAGAGATTCTTGATGCTGATCCGGAGATGGCTGCGCGCTTTAACAAGGCAATGTCTGCCTTCAAGAAGATCTCTGAAGAACGTTCGGCTTTCAGTCGCGAGCTTCGATCGATAGAGGGCGCACTTGTAGCCGCGCCTCTGGAACCACTAATGGCTGTCGGCACGGAGCCGGAGACTCCTGAGGAGGCGGCGAATGAGCAAGCCTATCTGAAAGCGTATCTAATAATGCAATCCGCGATGAACCTCCAAGGGGCGAGCAATCAAGATGGAACCAAACGTGTGAATCTTCAGCAATCGTTGGCGATGTTTGAGACTCTTAGAGCCAAACATCCCAAGTGGGAAAAGGTGGCTGTGGGCCAACGGATTCGTAACATTCGATCCACGTTGAACGGCGGGTAGGTGAAGATTATCGCGAGAAACTCACCTAGGAACATTTGCCATAGGCCGAACCGCTGTCAGATTTTAGGTCTATGGCAGAGCACCCTCAGGCAACGAATCAACAGCCCATCGATTTCGAAAAATTCGAAGTCCGCGATGGCGACGGATGGGAAAAGGTTTCTGCGACGGAAACGTACGCTGACCCCTATATTCAGATTGAGCGGGCGACCTATCATTCGCCATCCCGTCCAGGTGAGCCAGTCAACTGGACGATCGCTCATCGTAAGTCAGCGATCGCGGTTGCGTCTCAGGATGCCGATGGATCTTGGCTCATGATTCACCAAGAGCGGTTTCCAGTGCAGCTAACTCTATGGGAATTTCCGGCCGGGCAGATCGACGACTTAGAGCACCGACTTGAGACCGATATCATTGTAGAAACCGTTCACCAGGAACTCGCCGAAGAGACTGGTTTTCGATTGGCGGGGGCAGGTCAACTTGTGCCGCTCGGCTACTTCTTTTCTTCTCAGGGTTTCACCACAGAGCATGTCTATCTGTTCCACGCGACACGGGTCGAGCCCACTACCGAAGGGCGCAGTGCGGTAGGAGGCGAGCGCATTCCCGACATCGGGCGGTTCAAAACGGAGCAACTCCGCCAGATGGTCGCCGATGGAGAAATCCGGGACGCTTTGTCCCTCGCCCTGTTTGCTCGCCTCTCGGCGCGCGGAGTGATCTAACCGGCTGAAGCCAGGGACTTTCCCTAAGCGGTAGTCGGGACACTGAGCCAGAACGTGGTCGTTCCGTCGACGCTGCGAACCGCGAGTGGGATGTCGAGCTGTCCACAGAGAACAGCTGCTGAAGTCAGACCAATTCCGAAATGGTTGCTGTCCCGGGTCGAGTGGAATGGCTCGAAAAGTTGCATGACGTCTTCGACCGTTTCGCCGGTGTTCTCGATGATGATGTCAATGCGCTTCGGGTCGGCTGGACCAAAAGTCCCGCTCGGTTTGATGCTGATCGATGCTGAGCCTCCTGTAACTGCCGCGGAATCTGAGGCGTTTTTGAGAAGCTCAAGGATCACGTCTTTAAGCCGTGAGCCATCCGTCGATATGTGAGGGAAGTCATCAGCGATGTTGATCTCAATAGGAACTCCGCTTTTCTCGAAAGGTTCACGGATATTGGTATCAATCATGTTGATGAATTCCGAAGTCACTACCTCTTGAATATTGACTGTAGCGCAACCACCTACAGTGAGAATGCGCTCACTGAGAACGGAAGCATTGTGAGCTGCTTCCTTCATGTGCTTGAGATTTTCGACCTCGGACGCCTCCAACTCATCATTCATCATGATCAGCGAGCTAAAGCCGTGGATCACTGCGAGAAGGTTGTTGAGTTTATGAGTCGTGCCCCGGAGCAACTGACCATAAAAAGCCTCAGCGTTCGGGTCGTTGATCTCGAGACGAGGAGCGTAAATAAAGTCGGAGGATCCCATCGGATTTGTAGCGGTTTTCGGGCGGATCTACACGGCGGAATCATCGATGTCCCGACAAACTAGCCCCTCCCGTGGCTAACTTAGCGCACCAACAACAGGAGGAAAGTCCGAATTCGTAAGTTCCTCAGTCGTTTGTATAAACTCAAAATTGGTTTTAAATCAAATGTGGATCGAAGACCCACGGGAATGGCTTTGAGTTTCGGCTGCCCTTCAGTGTTGTTCAGGGCAGAGCGCCTCCGCAGCTATTTTTTTTAAAGTTATCGCCCCAATCCTTGACTAATTTTCAAATTAATTAACCTTGTCTGAATGTCTCGCATTGGTAAGAGTCTAGAAGGAACATTTTCGCAGGATTGAATGGTGTCGAGAAACGGATTAAAAAAGGGCAAGCAAGGCGATGCCGATGGCGACGTCGAACTAGCTGAAGAGCAAGATGCGGCGAGCGAATCGATCGATCCGAATAATTTTGTCGGAATTCTGGTCGAAAATGCTCCGCTGGCGATGGCGATGTTCGACCACGAGATGCGCTATCTTGTTGCCAATCGTCGTTGGTTGAAGGAGTTCCGCCTTGAGTCTCTCCATGTTCTGGGACGCAGTCAGTTCGATGTCTTTCCCGACCTCCACCAGAGTTGGCGTCAGATTTATGATCGCTGTCTCCAAGGCCACATCGAACGGTGTGAAGAAGATATCTTCGAACGCGCCGACGGTTCTCGAGATTGGGTTCGTTGGGAAGTTCGACCATGGAGAAAAGCGAATTTCTCGGTCGGTGGTCTAATCATTACCTGTGAAGTGGTCACCGCCCTTAAGAAGGCGGAACAGGCTCTTAAGGATGATCGTGATTTGGCAGCGGCGCTTATTTCAAGCAATGCCCCAACTCTAGTTCTCGATGCTGCGGGACATATTACCAGGCACAGTCAGGGGGCTCTGCTGACAGCTGAAGCAAAGGCAGCTGGAGGCGGTGTCCTCAGTGGGTGTGATTTCACGGATGCGTTTCCGCTTGCTGATGACTTGGGGATGTCGCGGGCGGAATTCCACGATCTTTTGCTCGGCCGCGACCAGACGCCTGCCAATGATGCTGGAGCCCTGATTTCTCGGACGAAGGCCGGTGACGGGATCCGGCGTGAGATTGCTTGGTCAGTTTCCCAGAATCTCGATGAACACGGCGTTCTGTCGCAGATTGTTCTTACGGGTGTCGCTGTCAGTGATCGAAGTATCCTCCACGGAGAGGCTCCGTCATTTGCCGCGACTTCGCCAGAAGAACCGGAGGCAGCTAAAAAATCCATTCCTTCGACGCTAGGTCTTCAGGCTGGCCTGGCTGGGCTCAAGCCTGATGAGAAAGAAGAAGCCGAAGTCGATTCGGAGAGTTTAGAAGGCGCAGTTCCAGAGGAGGAAAGCCTAAATGAGCCAGTCAGTTTCACCCCTGAGCCTCCTGCGGAACCGTCCCCAGAACTTCTTGAAGAACTGGGACAAGTTCGCCAGCAACTCAGTCGCTCGGAGGAAGCCAACCGATCGCTGGTCAATCAACTTGAGGCTGCCAAAGATGAGATCTCTGGGGCTAAGCATCGTGCGGATGAGCTCAGTGGAAACTTGTTGGTCGCTGACGAAGCTCCATTTGGGCTGCTTCTTCTCGATACTGATGGCACGGTGATCTATCGGAACAGCCAGATTCCTCGAGTCTTGGGTCATGACATCGATCCGGAGGCGGGAGTCGAATCGTGGCTGCGCCGGTCGTGCCCTGACAGTCGTTACGCCAACGAAGTCGTTAATGATTGGCGTGATCGAGTTTGGCGTCGTCAACTCACTCGAGTGTTCACACTTTCGAATTCCGAGGGCCTGCTCAAGGAGATCGAATTCCGTCCGAGTTTGCTTGATGACGACTCGCTACTGATTGCCGTTCTCGATGTGACCGAACAGCGTCGCGGTGAGGAATCTCTGCGAGCCAACGAATCCCGGTTCCGTCAGCTGTTTGCGGATTCCCCTGTTCCGGTCGCCTTGGTCGATTCTACGGGCTACATTTTCGAAGCCAATCAGGCCGTCGAGCGCTTGTTGGGCTTTAACCGTCCAGAGCTTCGTAAGTCGTCTCTCGACATGTTCATCCCAGCCACCGACCTCGGAGATAAGCGACTTTTTATCGAAGATATGCGTCGCCGTGGTTTGCAAGCTGACTCCATCGATCTTCACCTCAGGCGGAAGGACGGCAGTCCAGTGCCGGTGCGGTTGTGCATCGCGGACATGCTGAATGCTGATGAGCAGCCGCAATTCACGGCCTACTTCATCTTGGATCGCCGTGAAGAGAATGCGGTGAAGAGTGAGCTCTTGGAGAGTCAGCAGCAGAATTTGGCTCTGCTCAATACGACCCCGGATGCGGTGATCCTGATTGATCTGGATTCCCGTCGAGTCATTGACTCGAACCAGCCGGAGAGCTTCCCAACTCATCTGAGACTGGAAACAATGCGCGGCGCACTGCTGAGCGAACGGCTTCCAGAAGTCGATGCCAAACTTGATGAATTGCTCAGTGCGACCGATACTCTTCAACCCGATGAAACAGCGCCGGCTTGGCCGATCGCAGTGAATAGCGAAGGTCGGGAAACCATTCTCGAATGTCGGGGTGGGATGGTCGGAGATTCACGGGCCATCTTGCTCGCACGCGCTCTCCCTGCTGGTTCGTCGACGAGCCGAACGAACTCAGAGTTCGGTTTGGACGACACAGCGATTCAGGAGATCAACCACCGGATTAAGAATAACCTACAGATTCTGGTTAGTCTGATCAATATCCAGCTTCCCGGCGTCAGCGACAAAATTGCTCGCCGCGAACTACAAGCGACTCAGGAACGCTTGCAATCGATCGCCTTCCTCCATGAGCATTTCCACAGCGTCGATCGTAGCTTGGATGTTAATTTCCAGCCATACATTAGCCGCTTGCTTGAGCATTTAGTTGCGACTTGTGGCGAAGACGGTGAGGACAGCCGAATTAATATCTCATATGATATCCCCGATTCGATTTTGCCGATGTCGAAGGCAGTGCCACTCGGGTTGGTGATCAACGAACTGACGGCCAACGCGCTGAAATACGGTTTCCCAGATCAACGCGAGGGTATCATCACCGTCGTTTTGGAAGGAATCGATTCACCGACTGCCACACTTAAAGTCAGCGACAATGGGGTCGGTTTGCCAGACGGGTTCGATGTCTCAGCCGAGCGAGGTCTTGGATTGAAAATCGTTGGGTCGCTAGCCCGCCAAGTCGGTGGACGTTTAGAGTTTGCTCAGTCGGAGACCACGGAATTCCGTGTGGTTTTCCCAATGGCAGAATTGGACGAAGAACATTCGACGTCTGGCTCCGAGTAGGCTAGTCGTTTGTTTTTTAGAGGGTCTTAACACACGACCCAGTTGAAGTAGACCTGTGGGGAGGGTAACCTACGGAGTCCACCTATGCGACCAATTCGGATACTAGTTATTGAGGACGAAGCCATTGTTGGCCAAGACGTCCAGCAAGCACTGATGTCACTCGGCTACGACGTACCCGCTGTCGTTGCCAGTGGCGAAGCTGCTCTCGCTGCGATTCCCGAACTTCGGCCAGACGTCGTGGTCGCGGATATTCAGCTCGGTGGCTTCATGGACGGGATCGAGGCTTCTCGGCGCATTCATGACCGCTTCGGAACCCCCATTATTTTTTTAACAGGATCGGGAGATACCGAGACGGTGAATCGAGCTCGATCGGCGAATCCGTTTGTCTACCTGATCAAACCCTACAAGCCGCTGGAACTGCAGTCGGCGATTGAAGGGGCGGTTAAGGCTCACCGCGATGCTTCGACATTGCGCCACGAGCATACCCAAACTCTAGATGCCCTGCGTAGCCTATCTGATGCGGTCATCGCCACCGACTTAGCCGGTACGATTAGCTTCATTAATCCGGTTGCCGAACAGCTGACCGGTTGGACTTCGGCAGAGGCTACAGGGCGCATGCTCGCGGAGATTTTTGTGATCTACGATGCAGAAACGGGTCAGCAGGTGGATCCCCTTCCAATTTCTGAGGACACCGATGGAAGCTCATCTTCGGACTTAGGGCGGTCAGTGATGCTGCGGGTTCGGTCGGGAGCTTCGGTTCTTGTTAGAGATCGCACGGCGGCTATTCGAGATCGAGGCGGAAGTCTCACTGGGTTGTTGGTCGCCTTCCGGGTCCAAGAGCCCGCGGAAAAAGAGATGATTGAAAATGCTGGTTCAGCGTTTCCAGATTATCTTCTGGCGATCGTTGAGAGTATTTCGGATCCGCTCTACGCGATCGATTCCGATGGTCGAATCAATTACGCAAATGTCAGTGCAGGTGAGCTTTTAGGGCGCGCTCGCGAAGAGATGCTTGGGCAGCGATTTTGGGATCAGTTCCCGCCAGCGACGGCTGCCAAGCTTCGTGCAGCGATTGAACAAGCGTCCTTGAGGGACGCCGGAGACACTGCTCTGGAGTTTCTTCATGAAGCGCGCGGTTCGTGGTTCGACGCTAGGATTTACAGCTTTCGGGAGGGAGTCATTGTGCTACTTCGGGACATCACCGGACGGAAGCTTGCCAACGAGCAGCGTGGGCGGATGGACAAGCTCGAATCGCTCGGTCTTTTAGCTCGAGGGTTCGCCCACGACTTTAATAACCTGTTAACCGTGATTCTTGGTCACCTCTCGTTGGCGCGGACTCGCATGCCCGAGGAGGCTGACTATCGAGAGGATATCAATACGGCGCTCGGTGCTAGCACCAGAGCACAAGGGCTAGTCCAACAGTTGCTGACCTTCGCGCGAGGTGGATCGCCGATTCGCCGCGTGGTCGACTTTGCGGCGGTTCTCAAGGATATTCATTCCGATCATCAGAAAGAGCGGGGGATTCAATATGATCTCGACTTGGAGGACGGGCTTCCGAAGGTATCTGTCGACCCCGAACAGATTCGTAGACTTGTCGGCAACCTCATGCTCAATGCTGAGCAGGCTCTGACATCAGGTGGTCGCATCGCAATGAGAGCGTTCACGATCCCGGCTACCGAAGTTCCGCTCGGGCGACTTCCTGGAGCTGGTGAACTCGATACCGAATCGATCGTCGTTGTCGAGATTGCTGATGATGGTGAGGGAATAGAAGCCGACAAGCTGTCGAAAATTTTCGACCCATTTTTCACTACCCGACAAGGTGCCAACGCTACAGGTATCGGTCTCACGGTCTGTGAGTCGATCGCCAAAAGTCACGGCGGCTACATGGAGATTGTCCAGGCTGAGGAAGGCGGCACTCGAGCCAGTGTCTTCCTGCCAGTTGAAGTAGATGATCGAGAATTTACCGATGCGGAGCCACCAGTCGCCGCCACCACAGAGAAGAAGGTACCGTTAAAACCACGGATTTTAGTCCTCGATGACGAGGCACCGATCCGGAATCTCGTTCGGATTCAACTTGAGAGGAATGGCATGGAGGTGGTCGAGACCGCCGAAGGTGGAGAGACGATCGATGCCTACAAGCGTGCTCTCGAAACCAACCAACCCTTCGATGTTCTGATCATCGACCTCTCAATTCCCAATGGAATGGGTGGAGTTCGAGCGATGGAAGGCTTGGTTGAGATTGATCCCGAGGTGAACGCAATCGTCTCTAGCGGCTATTCGGATGACCCGGTCATGTCGAACTACGCTGACTACGGTTTCAACGCTGTGTTACCGAAGCCATACGAGCCGAAGCAGCTCCAAGATCTCGTTGAAGAGTTGATCGGTCGCACTCCGGTTTCCTAATTTGTTTGGCGCGACGCCATAAAGCCTGCTCGATTCGGACGCCGACATGAAGCCTTCAAGTGGGTAGGGTCAGGACGTCCGGCCAGTGAACCCCACCTTACCCGAGATTCTCCAACATCGCGCTGAGACGGGAATACTTGTCTTTCCAGTCTGCGACACGCTGTCGAGCTTCGGCAACGATTTCCTCCGAGGCATTCTCGACGAATTTCGGATTCTCCAGCTTTTTGCCAGCTTTCTCGATCTCCTTTTCGACCTTGGCTAGTTCTTTGGTAACCCGGGCCTTTTCAGCTTCGACGTCAATGAGGCCGTCGAGTGGCATGTAGGCTTCTCCCAAATCGGTGAGCACTGACGGTGTCCCACTAGGAGCAGAATACTGGGCATCGACGGTGACCTCGCCAGCACCAGCGAGGATTCTCAGAGTGCCAGCCAAGGCGGACGGATCGGTGCCGCCTGAGATGGGTTTGACGATCACTGGGACATCCTTCTTCGATGCGAGGTTGTAGTCCGCTTTGAGATTCCGAACGCGTGCGGCGGCCTCGTAGGTCGAGGCGGCGGTTGCGCGTCCAGACTCGATCTGTGCGGCTTCGATTCCTGCCAGAGCAGAGTCAGCGTCGAGAGCACGAGTCATGACAAACTCCCCGTCAGCACCGAAGCCCATGGTCTCCCAGAGTTCTTCGGTGATGTGTGGCATCAGCGGATGGAGCTGTGGCAGGAAGCGCTTCATGACTTCGTCAATCACTGCCAGAGTGGTCGCCTTCCGAGCCGGGTCGGCGTCTTCGCGGAAGTCGTCCTTGATGCTCTCCAAGTAGAGTGAGCAGAAGTTCGTCCAGAAGAACTCGTAGATGGCACTGGTTGCGTCATTGAACTTGTAGGCGTCCAATGCGGTGGTCATATCCGCTCCGAGTTGGTCGACGCGGGCGAGAATGTCGATGTCGAATGGTGACAGCTCTCCGAGTTCGGGAGTGCCATCCTGCATGAGGCGATAGCGGCAAGCATTCCAAAGCTTGGTGGCGAAATTGCGGCCAGCTTCGATCTGCTTCTCGTCGAATTTTACATCGGTGCCCGTTGGCGCGATGCGCAGTAGTCCGAAGCGAAGGGCGTCGGCACCGTAGCTGTCCATGAGGTCGAGTGGATCTGGCGAGTTGCCCAAGCTCTTCGACATCTTCCGACCCTTGCCGTCACGGATAATACTGTTGAAGTAGACGTTCGAAAACGGCTTCTCTCCTTTGAAGTGGAAACCGGCCATGATCATCCGGGCGACCCAGAAGAAAATGATGTCGGCTCCTGTCGCGAGGTCGCAGGTGGGGTAGAATTTCTTCAACGTCTCCGAGTCTTCGCCTTCGCAGTCGGTCATCGTGGCAAACGGCCAGAGCCAACTAGAGAACCAAGTGTCGAGGACGTCGTCGTCTTGCTCCCAATTTTCGGGATCGGAAGGAGGGGTGATCCCGACGTGGATATCGCCGTTCTTCTGATCTTCGATATCGAGCGCCTTGTCCTTCAGAGCGACGGCATCGGCCTTCTTATAATAGACGGGGATACGGTGACCCCACCAGAGTTGGCGGCTGACGCACCAGTCTTGGATGTTCTCCATCCACTGCAGATAGGTCTTTTTCTGGTGCTCTGGGCGGAACTTAATCTCGTCGGATTCGACCGCGCGGATCGACTCTTCGACGGCGGGGTATTTCAAGAACCACTGCATGCTGAGGCGCGGTTCGATCGGAACTTGTGCGCGCTCGGAGAAGCCAACGTTGTTCTGGTAATCTTCCTCAGAAATTAGGAGGCCCATCTCATCGAGCATCTCGACGGCTTTGGTTCGAGCGACAAACCGATCGAGCCCATGGAGTTCGGGAACCTCGGGGCAGTTGATCTTGGCGTCGGCGGTCAGGACATCGATCGCGGGCAGATTGTGGCGTTGACCGATTTCGAAGTCGGCCTTGTCGTGGGCTGGGGTGACTTTGAGGACGCCTGTGCCGAACTCGATATCGATGTGCTCATCAGCAACGATCGGAATCGCGGCCTTCGGGAAGGGGCGCAGGATCTTCGAACCCACTAGATGTCCGTAACGAGGATCCTTCGGGTTTACGGCGACGCCAGTGTCGCCCATTAAGGTCTCGGGTCGGGTGGTGGCGATTTGAAGGAACTCGCCCGTTCCTTCGCCCGCATCGTCGGCGAGCTCGTACTTCATGGTGTAGAGCTTCGACTTCTGTGGTGTCATCTCGACTTCCTCGTCGGACAGAGCTGTCAGAGACACCGGACACCAATTGACCATTCGGCGACCACGGTAGATGAGGCCTTGTTCAAAGAGTTCGGTGAAGACGCGACTGACCCACTTGGAGTAGTCGTCGTCCATGGTGAAGCGCTCACGCGACCAGTCGCAGGAGCAACCGAGGCGTTTGAGTTGGTCGACGATGATGCCACCGTGCTTTTCTTTCCATTCCCAGACGCGCTCTAAAAAAGCTTCTCGGCCAACGTCACGACGCGTCTTGCCCTCCTCTTTCTTGAGTTGCTTTTCGACTTTTGTCTGGGTCGCAATACCAGCGTGGTCAGTGCCGGGGAGCCACAAGACAGTCTTACCCTCCTGGCGTGCTCGGCGGCAGAGGATGTCCTGAATCGTGTTGTTCAGAACATGGCCGAGGTGAAGAATGCCGGTGACGTTCGGTGGTGGGATGACGATTGAAAACCCGTCCTTGTCGGATGTCTCGTCACCGCGGAAACAACCTGCATCGTTCCAGCGTGCATACCACTTGGACTCGACGTCCTTGGGCTCATAGGTCTTGCTCGGCTCTGCCATAGGACGGGGAATATCCGAGGAGCGGGCGAATTGTAAAGCGACGATCAGACTGACTCGCAATTCAGGGGATTTCGGACAACGGACAAATGTTAAAGTCGCTAAAGCCGTACAAAACAAGGGCCGATCTGCGGAAAAACCCCTTAAACCACAGACCGACCAACGCTGTAAAACAGCGCTTATTCGCATCTATAATGCCCCCTCGGTCGGAAACCGCACCTCTTTTTTTAAGAATGAAATATTTTTCTGATCACGAGGCTGACAGTGTCCTCCTGTTAGCCTTGGCGACAAGGGTATTGGCGGAACTGTGTCAGCCGAGGGCGTGGCACCGATGAATCGTTGGCATCGATGAACGGTCATCAAACTGGAAGCTTCAACTCCCCACTCAACGGAGGTCGCTTTCTGGGTTGTCGAACAACGCGACCCGCTCGACGGTCGCGCTATGTCACTGAATTCTCTCTGTGTATTCTGCGGTTCTAGTCCCGGTCGTGGGCAGGCTTATATCGATGCTGCTCTTCACGTCGGACGACGTCTTGCTGAAGAAGACATCCAGTTGGTCTACGGGGGCGGCAGCGTCGGTCTGATGGGTGCCGTTGCCGATGCCTGTTTGGAAGCCGGTGGAAAGGTCGTTGGTGTGATCACCGAGAAGCTTCAGGATTTGGAGGTCGGTCACACGGGCTGCACAGAGCTCATCGTCGTCGAGACGATGCTCGAGCGAAAGACAGTCATGGCTGAGCGATCCGACGGTTTTTTGTCCATCCCTGGAGGGATCGGGACGTTGGATGAGCTGTTCGAAATGCTGACCTGGTCGCAACTAGATATTCATCAGAAGCCGAGCGCGCTTCTCAATGTCGACGGCTATTACGACCATCTGATCACCTTTCTCGACCGGATGGTAAAAGACCGGTTCGTCCTCGGGGAGCACCTCGGAATGCTGATCAACGGAACCGAATTCGATCCGGTTCTCGAGCAACTTCGAGCTTATGAGCCGATCGTGCTAGAGAAGTGGGTCGAACGACACACGGAACCGAACCAATAAGACTGCCGCTGGGTGCGGTTAGGCTACGAGTCCTGATCTTCGCGTTCTGGCGGGCCATTGCCAGCAGCGCGTGCTTCTTCTTCCAGCCGCTCGCTTAGCCATTGCTTAATCATGCTCTGGTAATTGAGATACCGGCTGCGCGCTACCCGCTTAATTCGAGCCAGCATTCTGGGATCGAATCTCAACGTGATGGTCGTCGACTCACGAACATCCGGCTTGAGAATCGAACCGTTCATCAAGTCCGGCTGGAGAGAATGTTCGGCCCAAAATGCCGCTTCCTGAGCTTCGTCGTCGAACTCGGGAATCTCATCCCATTTGGTGATCTGCTGCACGTGGAGGTCGGGGAGAAAGGTTTAGCCGTGAAGTTCGGCGTTTTTGCGATCGTAGAAGGCTCCTTCTTGATCACTCATGTCGCGGGCGAGAACGACGCGGTAGTTCTTGCCGTTCGTCCAGAAGACGCTGAAAATTCCGCGGGAGTTGACGCTCCTGCCCAAGCAGAAATACCGAGCCTCTTCGCCGGCGATTTCTCCATCGGGGAGAAGCCGCAATGCGAACGGGTCTTCGAAAGACTCTTCGATTTCGCGGGGAGTGATCCCCTTGAGGTCAAAGTTAACGTCTAGCCAATCAAACTCCATCTTATCTTGCTGTGTGGGCGCTACTCGGCACTAGTTTTAATGCTAAGCCCTGGACGAACCCGCTGTTGTAACAGACACGGGAGTCACGAGAAGGCAAACCGAACTTAGAAGCATGCTCACGATTGGAATAGACAGCGGAACGCAAAGTACGAAGACAATCGTGCTGGATACAGAGACGGGCGAAATTCTCGCGACGGCTCAATACGAATACGATTTGGTCGAAGGCTTGCCTGCAGGGCACCTCGAACAGCGCCCTTCCGATTGGGTGGCTGCGACGACTAACGGCATCCAAGACTGCCTGGAGGCCATCGGTGAACGCCGTTCCGAGATTCGCGGGATCGGGATCAGTGGTCAGCAGCACGGGCTTGTCGCTCTCGATCAAGCGGGCCATCCAGTTCGCGATGCCAAACTCTGGTGCGATACCTCAACGATCCCGCAGTGCGAGGCATTCGCGGCTGAGTTTGGCGGCGCAGAGGGTCTGATCAAGATGGCCGGAAATACCGTGGTCGCTGGCTACACGATTCCGAAGCTGCTTTGGCTGAAAGAAAACGAGCCCGATAATTTCGCCAAGACGACCTCCGTCTTGCTCCCTCACGACTATTTGAATTTCTGGCTGACTGGAGTGAAGCGGATGGAGTTCGGTGATGCTTCTGGAACTGGGATCTTGGATGTCCGCAAGCGAGAGTGGAAATCCGAGCTGATTGATTTCGTCGATCCCCGTGTCCATGAAATGCTGCCTGAGCTTGGCTCGTCAAATGTCGCTCATGGCGAGTTGAAAGCCGAATTGGCAGAAGCTTGGGGACTGCCATCTGGCATTCTGATCAGCGCTGGCGGTGGCGATAATATGATGGGTGCCATCGGCACTGGCAATATTAAGCCGGGCGTGATCACGGCGAGTTTCGGAACTTCCGGAACGCTTTACGGCTGTGCTGGTGAACCGATCATCGATCCTAAGGGCGAGGTCGCCGCATTCTGCGATAGCACCGATCAGTGGCTGCCATTGGTCTGCACAATGAATGTCACCGTGGTCACTGAGAAGACGCGCGAGCTGTTCGGCTGGGACATTCCCAAACTCGAACAAGCGGCGTCTTCAACCGCACCCGGAGCGGATGGACTGACTTTCCTCCCGTATCTGAACGGCGAACGAACACCGAATCTGCCAGCGGGCAAAGGCGTTCTGCACGGCTTAACTCAGGCCAATATGAATCCCGAGAACATCCTTCGAGCCGCCATGGAAGGCGCGACGCTGGGCTTGGCATATGGTCTCGGTCGATTCCGCGAACTCGGTCTCGACCCGACCGAAATCCGCCTCACTGGTGGCGGATCGAAGAGTGCGTCATGGCGCCAGATCGCGGCGGATTGTTTCGATGCCGAAGTCGTTTGTTTGGAGACCGCCGAGGGCGCAGGACTGGGTGCCGCGATTCAGGCAGCCCATGTCGTCACTGGCGAATCCTATGAAGCGCTGTGCGCGAAGCTTGTTGCCGTAGACGAAGGCTCACGCTGTGCCCCAATTGAATCGAACCGGGATCTCTATCGTGAGCGTTTGGCGGATTTCACCAAAATGACCGGCGTCCTCCGGGACGGTGGATTCTTATAAGACCTTCGTCCCCTAGATTCGCTTCTCCTCAATATCGTAGATGTCGAACCAGCATCGGACGATTTTTCCAGCAGGGATATTTTCGGGAATGTAGTCTTCAAGGAACTCCTGAAGCTCGATTGGCATCTCACTGATGCGCATCCCGCGATATTTGTTATTCCACTGAATGATCTCGCGCTTTTCGAGGTGCTTCGTCTTGTCCTGAATCCACTGGGCGACTTCGTCGTCTGTCTTACCACTGGCAACGGCGGCTTTGAAGTCGTCTCCGCTGATTCCGGTGAAATCGAAGAAGACGTTGTCTAGCGGGCAATCGAAGTGGTACTCGTCGAGAGTTCCGGCAATCGCGGCGCGGCATTTGTCGAGAGCACGGCCGGCGATGACGAATCCACCGACTGTCTCGCGCGGGCTGCGAGGGAAGTCGTGCGCGAGATCAGGGGCCAGTTCTTTGACGGTAGGGTGAATTGTGTCGCTCATTGTCGAAATGTAGAGGGTGTTGCAGCGTTGTCTAGGTCGCGCGGCCTCGTCCACCCCATCCAACGGCTTTCGCGCCGCTGGCGGATGATCGGGGCAGTGAGTTTTAAGGCCTTGCGCATAAAGCGAAACCAACTATTGTGGCCGTCCTTTTCTGGCCTGTAGGCGCCCCGTGGCCAGTAACCTGGGGCAACGTAGGAACCGGAGTAACAAACAACCTAACATCCAACCAAATCACAATGGAAACCAAAGACATCGATTCCGCTCTTCTTGAGCTGATCGACAACAATTTTAACGAGTTCAGGGAGGGTAGCATCGTCAAAGGCACCATCCTTGAAATCAAACAGCAGGTCGTCCTCGTCGACATCGGTTATAAGTCCGAAGGCGCGATCTCAATCAGCGAATTTGAAGACGAGGAGTTCGAAGTCGGCGACGAAATCGAAATCCTCTTGGAGCGTCTCGAGAACGATGAGGGCATGATCGTCCTCTCCAAAGAGAAGGCCGCCCACAAGCAGAACTGGGACAAAATCGTCCAGGTCTACAAGGACGGCGGACTTGTCAAAGGCAAGATCAAATCGGTCGTCAAAGGTGGCCTCATGGTCAACGTCGGCGTCGAAGCTTTCCTCCCCGGTTCTCAGACCGACATCATTCCTCCGAAGGATCTCAACGAGTACGTCGGCAAGGTTTACGAGTTCAAGATCGTCAAGGTCAACGACGACCGGAAGAACATCGTTCTGTCCCGTCGCGAAGTCATCGAGCAGGAGCGCGCAGAGCAGCGTGCCGCCTTCCTCGAGACCGTCAAAATCGGCGACCGCGTCGAAGGTATGGTTAAGAACATCACCGATTTTGGTGTGTTCGTCGACCTCTCCGGCATGGACGGACTTCTGCACATCACAGACATGAGCTGGGGTCGGATCAACCACCCAAGCGAAATGGTCGCGATCGGCCAGAACTTGGAAGTGCAGATCCTCGATGTGAATCGGGAGCGCGAGCGCGTTTCTCTGGGTTTGAAGCAGATGCTCAACAACCCTTGGGAGAACATCGAAAGCCGCTACCCGCAGGACAGCCGAGTCCACGGCAAAATCACCAAGCTCGTTCCTTACGGCGCATTCGTCGAAATCGAGCAGGGAGTCGAAGGCCTCATCCACGTTTCCGAGCTCAGCTGGACGAAGCGCATCACGCGTCCGTCCGATGTCCTCGAAACCGGACAGGAAGTCGATGCGATCGTTCTTGGCATTAACAAGGAGGAGCAGAAAATCTCCCTCGGTGTTCGCCAACTCGACGCCAACCCATGGGACGACATCGACGGTCGCTACCCAATCGGAAGCACGATCAAGGGACAGGTTCGCAACCTCACTGCCTACGGTGCTTTCGTCGAAATGGAAGATGGCATCGACGGGATGATTCACGTCTCCGACCTCAGTTGGACACGCAAGATCAATCACCCTTCCGAAATCCTCAAGAAGGGCGACGAAGTCGAGGCACAAGTCATCGAAATCGACAAGCCGAACCAGCGCATCAGCCTGGGCATCAAGCAGCTTGAGACCGATCCATGGTCTGAAATCGACGGCCGCTTCAACGTTGGTGACCTTGTCAAAGGCACCGTCGCGAAGATCGCCAGCTTCGGAGCCTTCGTTGAACTCGAAGACGACATCGATGGACTCGTTCACATCTCTCAACTTTCCGAGGAGCACGTCTCCAAGGTTAAGGATGTGGTCAACGTCGGTGATGAAGTCGAAGCTCGCGTCATCAAGGTCGACAAGATGGAGCGCCGCATCGGTTTGTCCGTCAAGGCGGCCAACTACAGCGAAGAGGATCTTAAGCGCGAGACCCAAGCGTTCGAGGCTCTCCGCCCGAGCGACGACATGGTTGGCCTCGAGCAGGCATTCAACCTTGCCGAGTGGTCTCCTGGTGAGGACGGCGCCGAAGCCGCCGAGCCTAAGGAGCCCGCTGGTGACGACGCTTAGTCTGATCCGCGACTCTAGTCGCTAGAAAAATCGAAACAGAGCCCGCTCTCGGAACTTCCGAGGGCGGGCTTTTTCGTTGGCGGGTTTGCAACAACTGGAAGCGATAGGTCGTTCTCTAAGACATGCCTGATCATGATTCTTCTACTCCAGACGCCTCATCCATCGGCCGTCGATCGTTCCTGAAGAAGACCGGGGTCGCCTCGGCGCTCGCGGGCGTTGCGATCCCTCATGTGCATGCGGCCAACGGCGATGAAACCATTCGCTTGGCTGTCGTTGGCTGTGGAGGACGGGGCACCGGCGCGATTCGAAATGCGATGGTCGCGTTCCGGTCACCTGAGCGCCAGGGCGACATTCGCCTGCATGCGATGGCCGATGTTTACGAAGAAAAGATCAAGGCCAGCTACGCCGCGATTGAGGGAGCCGGTGCGGAATTTGCGGCCCGTTTGGATGTTCCAGAGGAACGCCGATTTGTCGGATTCAATGCCTATCGTGAGGCCATCGATACTCTGCGCCCTGGCGATGTTGTGATCTTCACGACGCCCTGCGCCTTTCGCTGGGTTCACTATGGTTACGCGATCGAAAAAGGCGTGAACGTCTTTATGGAAAAACCGCTCTGCCCAGACGGTGGATCAGGTCGCCGACTTCTTGCCCTCAATGAAAAGGCGATCGAGAAGGGCTTGAAAGTCGGTGTCGGTTTGATGGTCAGACACTGTGCAAGACGAGGCGAGCTTTTGGAGCGAGTGCAGGATGGAGAAATGGGAGACATTGTTTCGATGCGTTCCTACCGGATGCAGGGGCCGATCGTGACTTGTTTTTCGGAGCGAAATCCCGGCGGCATGTCTGACCTCCAGTATCAGATGAAACGTTTCCATTCGTTTCTGTGGCTCAGTGGCGGCTCGGTCAGTGACTTCTCAATTCACAATATCGATGAGTGTTGTTGGTTCAAAGGAGCCTGGCCAGTCAAAGCCCGGGCCAGTGGTGGCCGTCACTTTCGAGAGAATTACATCGACCAAAATTTCGACTCCTACGCGATCGAATACACCTTCCCCGATGGCACGGCGCTGCATCTCGAACAGCGCAACATGATCGGCTGTGAACAGAAGTTCGCCAGCTATGCCCACGGCACGAAAGGCGTCGCCGTGATTACCAATTCCAACCACACACCGTCGCTTTGCCGACTCTATAAAGGTCAGCAGATCCACTCGATTCCGCGTCGCTCGAGAAAGCGAAAGGGCGAACCGATTGCCCAGCATCCCGACCTCATTTGGGCCGCCGAGCAGCCTGAGCCCAATCCCTATGACCTTGAGTGGGTTGCCTTGATCGATGCGATCCAGAACGGCACGAAATACAACGAAGTCCAACGCGGTGTCGAAGCCAGTGTCGTCACTGCGATGGGACGAATGGCGGCTCACACAGGCCAGTCGATCACCTACGATCAGTGCCTGAACTCCGAACACGAGATGAGCCCAAACACTGACAAGCTGACCTCGTTCGAAGATCTGTCACCCTTGCCCGTGCTCGAAGACGGCAGCTACCCGATTCCCGTTCCAGGAGAGAAAAAAGACCGCGAGTACTAGTAGGAATGTAGGACAAATTTACGACCGATGAACCCACAGATAATGTAGGAGAAAATTTACGACCGATGAACCCACAGATAATGTAGGAGGAAGTCTACGACCGATGAGCCCGCAGATAATGTAGGAGGAAGTTTACGACCGATGAACCCGCAGAATCGGTGAAATTCATTACTTTTAGCGTCGCGGAATCCGAACCAGAGATCCACCGGCCTTCCCTTCAGACGCGATCCAAATGCCCCGGCGATCCCAGGCTGGTACCGCCACAGACTCGGCCTGATAGAGACTGGGATAGGCGATCAGCTTCCGATCACCGGGCGCTAGATTCGTCGCCAAGTCTCCAGCAGTCAGCCGATAGAGATGGGTGTAGCTGAGTAGATAGGCGGCCCCTGAAGTTCGGTCTAGCGCCATACCACAAGCGGTTTGGCCGAACGAAGCATGCCGCGCAAGTTTGCCTAGGCCCATCGGTGCACCGCGCAACTCAAGTGGAACAAGGCCGACCGGTTTGGCCGTGCGAACTCCTCCGCCAAACGCGCCGCTGAGGCTAGTGAGATAGATCCGACTTCGACCCTCCTCCTTTGAGGCCAGATAGATCGCATCTCGAGCGACATCAACTGCTACGGCTTCGCAGTCGTGGGGCCGATCTGTATATGCTATCTGGCAAGACACTTCGGGAACGCAGGAAATAGCAGTCGGGTCGGGTTCAGGAATGAAATAGAGTCGGCAATCCCGTCTACGGCCTCGATTGTCTCCGACATCGGCGACTAACAAGTAAGACCGACCTCGGTAGGTGAATGCTGCGAGATCTTCCCAATCGCGATTCCGGGCGCCTTCGACCCGCACCCTTCCTGCGGTTGAGCCGTCGGGGCGAATGGCGTGAAGGTCAGGTGGGTTTCCGCTATCAGCTACCGCCCACAGAATTCCTGCTTTTGTCGGCGATGCAGCCAGCCCGCTGATTTCCCTCAGGGGCCTTCCCAGTCGAAGAATTTTGCTGAAAGCCGGGAGCTCCAGAGAATCCGCATTGGATGATGGTTGGGTGCCATCTGGGGCAGCAGTTCGCGTTGACTGGCAACCAGTTGTGCCGAGGGCAAAACAACCCGCTAAAACGAAACACCGTAGAAGAGCGATCACTAAGCACTTGAGCTCAGGATCCGTCTGTGTGCATCCGAGAGGTTCTCTTTGCGCAAACTCTCAGAACCCCGACACTGAGGTTGTGAGAAATTCAAATTTGCCGACTCAAGTTTCCGCGATTTCGATGCTGTTTTTTGCGGCGATTATTCCCAGTGTGTTCGCAGCCCCTGACCCGCCGGGAACATCGACTGAGGAAGACGCTGGGGAATCGCTGTTTCGCCCGTCTGCTTATTCCGGAATCTATCTCTCGGAGTCAGCCCAATTTGATGGCCTTAATGGGGCTGAATTTGATTTCTTTGAAGCTCGACTGGACGCGCCAATCTATGGAAAAAAATTGGGTGATTGGAGGTTCGCTCTGTCCGTGCGTTACCGTTACAACGAATTGTCTTTGAGCGGCGATTTCGATCAAGAGATTCCCACCGACTTATCACTTCATGGTGCCGAACTACGCACGGATCTGATTTGGAAACCAGACGACTCAAAGTGGCAATTTTGGACAAGCATCCGACCAGAAATTTACTCCGATTTCGAAAACGTCAGCGGTGACCATATTGGTGGCACGGTGATTGGGACTCTCGGTTATACCTTCACTGACAACTTCGCGATGGGGTTGGGCGTTTACGCCGGTCGCGGTCTCGGCGACTATCAACTGATTCCTGCCATTGGTATGATTTGGGACATCACCGATACACTTCGACTCGAGGTTTTGCCGCCTAAGCCGATGCTCCGCTGGTCGCCGACCGATTCATGGGTTTTCAAGATCGGCGCGTTTCCTGCTGGCGGAACTTGGGGGCTCGGAGGAGATCAAAAAAGCGATGTTGATGCTCTATTTTATAAGGGATTGCGGGCAGGTCTCGGTCTTGAGCGAAAAATCGCCAACCAACTTTGGTTCAATGGCTGGATCGGCGCGACGGTGTTCCAGTCCGTCGAATTGGAATCAGACGATGACACCATCTTTGAGGAAGACCTTGATGATTCATTGTTCGGTTACGTAGGCGTTCGCTACTATTTTTGGTAGGCCTTTGGGCGAGACTGCGATCTCCGGCACGATGACAGACGACGAACAGGGCCCTCCGACCGATACGGAAACGCTCAATCCGAATTCGGAGGGTGGAGTAGGGGAGTCTCCTCAGAATCCTCCACCGATCGAAATTCATCGTCTTCCAATCGCTCTCGCTGGGGTTGCTGCCTTGCTTTCGGTCATCGCCTTGCTCGGGCTTCGCGGTGCAGAATTGGGTGTTTGGCTGTGGCCGATTGTTGGCGCTGGCGTAATGGCCGTGGCGGCTGCCGCAACTTCCTGGCGGCGGCTCTCGCAGGCAGAGGTTGATCTCAAACGAGAGCAGGCAGGCCTAGATGCGATCCGGTCTGCACTTGAGGCGGAAATGGGAACGCTTGAGGGCAGGCGTCAGAAGTTTGAGCGCCGTCTCCTTACCTATGCCGAGTGGATGGAGTTCCCCGATGAGGACGCTTCTCTTGAGCCCGCGACGCTAAAGGACGAAGAAGTTGATCCTGAAGCCGTTCGGAATATCAGAGAACAAGACGAGCAGGTGGCTCGCCGGATTCGCGAATTTTCGGAAGAGATCCTAGTCAAATTCCGTGGCGATGATTTCCGCAAAGACGATGAATTTGAACCTCGGCTTCTGATCGGAGAGATCGCTGATTTTGTTGAGGGAATCGCTAGGATCTATCAGCCTGATGCCGAAGACCCGCTTCTCGAAACCAATGTCGAAAAGCTCCTTCAAGCCGTTAATCGACTGAGCCTTCAACTGCTGTTTCAGATCGAGCAACTTCCGCTCAATCTCAAAGACTACAGCTTGTCGAAAGCGGCCGAACACATTCGCACCGCAAGTAAATTCTACGGCTACTACAAGTCGCTCAGCCCCTACATGCCGATCGCCAACTATACCCTTCAACTTGGGAGGTTGGCAGCAGGAACCAATCCGGTTTCAGCGGGGACTTGGTTCCTCGGATCTGAGGCGCTGCGCCGTGGAGGTAAGAAGGTCGGCAAACATTACTATGAGCGCTACAGCCTGAAGCTGACTCAAGATGCTGTTCGGATTGTCGGCAATGAGGCCGCTTCGGTGTTCGATGATGCCTATCGCTATCGCGATGCGGCTTGGATCTATGGAGTCGAAATTACCGAGCTCGTTCACCGCTTTGCACCATCGATCGAAACCTTGCAGCAAGCACTCCGCGAAGTCGGTGGGCTGTCGCTTCGGAGTAGTTACGACCGCGTGTTTCTGTATCGCTGCCTCGCCGCCCACGCATCTCCAGACCCCGACCGGTTTAGTTCTCGGGATTATCTAACAGCCGGACAGCGCCACGAAATTGCCCGCAAGTTGGAGCGGTTCTTCGATCTCTTCACGCACGGCCGACAGCCCAACCGAATCGAGTCTTGGGTCGATGGAGTCGAGAGTCGGATTGGTGTTCGGCTCAAGGTCTCAGCAACCGAGCGCGAGATCCCACCCGCTGACCGCGCCCGGTCGATGGTCGATTCGCTCGCTGGCTTTTTGGTCGAAGTTAAAGAGGTCGAATTCGAGGACGTGGGACGCCTTCTCAGCTCCCTCGATTCTTGGGAACACGCGACCAGCTTGGGTGCTGTAGTCGATGCCGACTCTACTGAATGGCCACCATTGTTCGACTATCCAGATATTGCTCCGGACAGCCCGATGCTCGGAGTGTTTTTCAAGGATCTAGTCACCCTTGAAAAACAGTCGGGAAAGGTCGACCCACAGGCATTTGCGGCGATTGGAGAATCAGCGAGATTTCTTAAGGCTCCGGCTGATCACGTCGAAAATGCTCTGTCCGCGATCTACGCAACTTATCAGAGTGATGAACTCCAAGACGGTTGCGGGGAGTCGGCATTTCCTCACGAACTTGCTGTCCCATTTTCCCTTTTGCTGTCGCCAGAAAGCCGACCAGACTTTGCCTATCCGGCTCAACTTGCCCTCCCCGATGAGGTGCTGAAGGCGGAGGGGCTCACCGAGCATCGAGCTTGGGTCGTTGGTGCCGAAGGCGCTCTGTGGTGTTTGGTCCGGGCCGATCAGCCCAAGCCCAAATCAAAGTCCAAGAAGCCGAGCCCAAAGGAAGCCGCCCCAGAAGACCGTCCGCGCGGAGCCGGAGCCATCGCGGGTAGTCTGATCACAGGCATTCTTGGCAAGCTCACTGAATCTGTCGCCGCTGCTGAATCCAATTCCGACCGACCGGCAACTCGACTCGTCTGGGTAGGCCGACCCGCATCGCCAGACGACCAATCGGCCGCTCCCGATGTCGCGCAGATCCAACATTCGCTCGACCGACGAACCGCCGGGCTGACTGGCGGAATTTGGCAAATCCCGGTCGCAGAAGACGCCGCTGGTATCTCGATCGTGACCCCCCATGGAACCGCCCCCGAAACCTATCTCCGAGGAATCGAGTCGCTGCTGGCTACTGACAAAAAATCGTAGCTTGAGTGAAACCGTGTTTGCAACCTACGAGAAAGGGAGTAGAGTTCGCGTCCCTCCCGGTTACCGAACCGGGTTTGGCCGGCTTAGCTCAGTTGGTAGAGCAACTGATTTGTAATCAGTAGGTCGTCGGTTCGACTCCGACAGCCGGCTCTTTTAGCCTCCGAAACCCAAGTATGGGTGATCGTAGAGGCGGTTTTTTGTTTTGGGCAGTGCTGCCGCCGCATGATTTTCGAAGAATTTTTCGGGAATCTCGGGAACGCAGGCAGTTGCTGGATCAGTGCCCCACGTCTAACCTCGACAGACGATGGCGGGCTCCGGCGGCAAAATGACCCCAATGATGAAGCAGTATCACTCGATGAAGGGTGAACTGCCTGAGGACGTGCTGTTGTTTTTTCGGCTCGGGGATTTCTACGAGATGTTTTTCGATGACGCCCAAGGTGCAGCTTCGATTCTCGATCTGGCTCTGACGAAACGAAACGGCATCCCGATGTGCGGCTTTCCCTTTCACGCTGCGGAAGGCTACATCGCAAAGATTATCAAAGCCGGCCGTAGGGTCGCCATCGGCGAGCAAGTCGGTGATGTCATCCCCGGTAAAATCGTTAAGCGCGAGGTGAAGCAGATCATCAGTGCGGGAACGGTCGATGATATTAATTTGCTGGAAGCCGAGCGGGCGAACTATCTCGCTGCAGTCCATCGAACCGGCTCTGACAAGACGCCCCGTTTTGGGTTGGCGATCTTGGATCTAACAACCGGAGAGTTTCGTGCTGCGGAGTTCGGCCACATCGATGGTTTGCGAGATGAGCTGTCGGCGGTATCGGCAGCCGAGATCTTGATTCCTGATGATCTGGAGTCCGCGTTCCCTGGGATTTCTGGACAACCGAGAGTGATCGCCTTCGATGGCTATACCTTCATGGTTGATCACGCTGAGCAGGTCCTCGCCGATCACTTTAAGGTTCATTCGCTAGATGGGTTCGGCTGCTCAGGATTTCAGCCGGCGATCGGGGCGGCTGGTGCGATCATGAGTTACGTCGTCCAGCAGCTCAGGCGCGATGCCAGTCATGTGCGCGCCCTTCGGGCCTATGCGCCAGAAGACTTCGTTCATATTGATTCTTCCTCGCAGGCCAACCTTGATCTCGTCGATTCGAGGTCGGGGCCGAAGTTCTCATTACTCGCGGCTCTCGATCGCACGCGAACCCCGATGGGTGCCCGGCTTCTCCGCCGTTGGATCCTCCATCCGTTGCGTCAGGTAGACCCTCTCGTGGCGCGCCAAGAGGTCATTGCGAGCTTGCTTCAGGACTCGATCGGGCTCGACCAATTACGCGATTCTTTCACTGGTGTTCGCGATGTCGAGCGCGTGCTTTCTCGGCTCAGTCAAGGCAGTGGGACACCGAGGGATCTGCAAGTTCTGGCGACTTCTCTGCAACGAGTGCCAGCGCTCCGGGAGAAGATATTGACCCCTGATCCCGTACCACCCCTGGCCGCGGATCTCGCTGAGTCGCTTCCCGATTTTACCGAATTCGTCGATCTTGTGATCAATGCCTTGGTCGATGAACCTCCGGCGTTGCTCAGAGACGGCGGGGTTTTCAGAGAAGGCTACAATGCCGAACTCGATGAACTCCGCTCGGCGTCGACCGATGGCAAACGCTGGATCTCAGACCTCCAGACGAGCGAGGCTGAGCGCACTGGGGTCCGCTCGCTGAAGGTCAAATACAATGCCGTTTTCGGTTACTTTATCGAGATCACCAAAAGCAATCTCGATGCTGTCCCAGACGACTACCAGCGCAAGCAGACGACCGCCAATGCAGAGCGCTTCATCACTCCGGAACTGAAAGAGGTAGAATCAAAAATTCTCGGTGCCGACGAGCGGTCGAAGGCTCTGGAGTCATCACTTTTTGTTGAGTTGCGGAAGAAGGTTCTGGAGCACTTGTCGGAAATTCAAGAAGCGGCTGCGGCTCTGGCAACCATCGACGTCTTGTGCGGCCTCGCGGAAACAGCGCGGCTGTATCGCTACTGCCGTCCCCATCTTAACGACTCGCTCAATTTGGTCATACAGCGTGGTCGCCATCCAGTTGTTGAGCAGGACGAAACCACAACCGATGCCTTCGTTCCTAACGACATTCATCTGGAGCCAGAGCGGTCGCGCTTGGTCATTTTGACGGGGCCGAATATGGCTGGTAAATCGACCTACATCCGACAAATCGCTCTGATCACTCTGATGGCACAGATCGGCAGTTACGTGCCAGCAGAGTCCGCCGAAATTGGTCTCACCGATCGGATTTTCACTCGAGTTGGGGCCAATGACGACCTGGCTCGTGGTCAGTCGACGTTCATGGTTGAGATGAATGAAACCTCTTTGATCGTCAACACCGCGACGGAACGAAGCCTTGTTGTGCTCGATGAAATTGGCCGCGGCACTTCGACCTTTGATGGCTTGTCGATTGCCTGGAGCGTCGCTGAGCATCTCCATGATACCATTCGCGCACGGACACTATTTGCCACCCACTACCACGAGCTGACGGCTTTGGCTCACGAGCGTGATGGCGTCCAGAATTACAACGTCGCAGTCCGCGAGTGGAACGAGCAAATCATCTTCCTCCGACAGATCGTAGCCGGGGCAGCTGATCGAAGTTACGGCATTCAAGTCGCTAGGCTGGCAGGGCTTCCCGACACGATCATCTCGCGTGCTAAAGAGCTGCTCGCTGGCTTAGAGGCAGAAGCTGCTGGCTCGGGAACCAGTCCTCAGCCACCTGAGCCAAGTGCACCCGTGGTTGCTGAAACGGAGGAGGTCAACACTGACGATGACAGGCCTCCCGAACCGAGGTCTAAAGATTCCCAGTTGTCGCTCTTCGGATAGAACGGGGACGCGCAACTCCCGAGCACCGAGAGCAATCGTTCGCGGAGTTTACGCGGTCACAATTCGTGTAGGTTAAGATGATGTCGCTAATCGCATCTCGCGTTATTCGAACCGCAGCTGGTTGGTCAGCTTGGAGGTCGACTTTCGCTGTCTCGCGGCACGAAGGTGTCGATTTTGTTTGTCAGGCCGGGTCGAGTTCGGAGATGCTCGGTGGATGAATGCGACGCGAAATCTCATGCTTTGTGTCTCGATTGCCGTTCTCAGCATAGGGGATGGGATCGCTCAAGAGGCGTTTTCTACCACAGGCAAGATTGAGCGATTGGATCCGGCGCTCAATGCTCTGATCCCAGCCGATGCGAAGATCGAAGTGTTAGCGGAAGGCTTCGAGTGGAGTGAAGGACCAGTTTGGATCAAGGAGGCTGATGGTAGTGGTTTCGTTGTGTTTTCGGACGTTCCGACCAACAAGGTGCATCGCTGGAAAGAGGGTGAAGGTTTGTCTGTCTATTTAGAGCCCTCAGGATTTACTGCGGGTGGAACACGTCCCGGTGAGTTGGGCTCGAATGGGCTGACCACCGACGCCAAAGGCAGCCTCCTCTTGTGTCAGCATGGTGATCGTCGCATCGCCCGAATGACTAGTCCGACTTCGGCTCAGAAACCGCAGTACGAAACAGTTGTTGATAACTACGACGGCAAAAAATTCAATAGCCCGAACGATCTTGCGATCGCCAGAGACGGCACCATCTACTTTACCGATCCAATTTACGGGTTGGTAAAAAGAGAGGAGGATCCGTCTCGCGAGATCGACTTCTGTGGGGTTTATCGGGTCAAGCCTGGTGGTAAGGCTGAACTCGTTGATGACGGCTTACCAAGACCAAATGGCATCGCTTTGTCACCCGACGAGAAGACTTTATACGTCGCTCAATCTCACGGCGCAGCGCCGATTTACCAAGCTTATGCTCTCGGAGATGACGGCTCGATTGGAGAGGGAAAGATTGTTTTCAACGCCAAACACCTAACCGCCGATCGCCGCGGAATGCCCGATGGGATCAAGGTCGACACGGCTGGGAATATCTGGGGCACAGGGCCGGGAGGCGTTCTGATTATTTCTCCAGAAGGGAAGCATCTAGGATCGATTTTGACCGGTCAGCGAACCGCCAATTGTGCGTTTGGCGGGCCGGACGGTAAGATCTTGTACATGACCTGTGACGGCTTTCTCATGCGACTCCGCACCAACGCAAAGGGAGCTACGGTCAAGTGAGTCAATCGAGGTGGCAGCTACTTGATTAATTGCCAAGCGGTTGGCTGCGAGCCGAAGCTTCTCCACGCCATCTCTCGCTTCCAAATCTGGGTTGGAAGTCGATGACGGGGAATCGAGAGATGAACACGAGGGGATCGCAATCGCGAGGATTGCGATCCCAAAATGACCTAAGAGCACAGATCGCATTCAAGGTCTCGATTGACTCTAGCCAGCAGGTTCGAGGAGCTCAGCGACTTTTTCGCCGAGGGCTTCGCCGCGAAGGTTGGTGGCTGCGATCTTGCCGTCCCTACCGATCAGGAAGGTGGCTGGGATGCCACTGATTTCGAACTCCTGAGCGATGGCGTTTTGCCAACCTTTACCGTCGAAGGCTTGTGGCCAAGTCATGCCATTTTCGGCGCAGAACTGCTTCATGGCTTCAAGATCTTTATCGAGCGAGATGCCAACGACTTCGAAACCGGCGTCTTTGTGCTTGGTGTAAGCGTCGATCACATGTGGGAGCTCTGCGACACATGGACCGCACCAAGTTGCCCAGAAGTCGACCAAGACGACCTTGCCCTTGTAGGTTTCAGCGAGATCGATTTCTCCAGCTCCTAAGGCGTCCGTGAAAGAAATGTTCATGGTATCGCCAACGCTTGGCTGGTTGAGCTTCCCTTTGAGCTGGCCCAAGAACCCAGTGATCTGCTCGCCCTGTGGGTGGGCATTGAGGTCACCGCTCGCTTGGTCGAGGAGAGCGATCGCCTTGTCTTTCTGACCGGCTGCACTGTAGAGGTCGACCAGAGGCTGGACGACACCTCCAATGAGTGACTGAAGATCGGCGTCAGCGCCCTTGTCCAAGGCCTCGTAGCGTTGTTCGAGAAGCGGGATCAGGCGGTCATCTTCACCAAGGACGGCGTAGGCGCCAGCGAGGTGTTCAAGAGCATCAGCTTTTTCAGAACCAGTCGCTGTCTTGACATATTCGGCTAAGGCTTCTGCCTTCTGACGCTCGAACTTGTTGACGATTTCATTGACCGTCTCAGAAAATCCAAGTGCGGGGAGGAAAGAGGCGATGACCACGGCGGCGGTGGCGAAGGTAGTTGTCTTCATGAATATTGTGTGGGTTGAGTTGGACAGCAGAATTTTCATTCTGTTCAACTCTTTCGGAAGACCATGTCATTCCGCTGGCTTGGGCGCGAGCCCGATCTTCGTCAGAATTTGCACGAGCCAGTAGGGCGGGTTCACCAGAAAAATCAGAACGCAGAGTTCGAACAGGAGGAAGTTCAGGTGCATCACTTCCTTGATCCCCAGATGGAGTGCGATCAAACCAAGTCCGAGGGCCAGCGACCAACGGCGGCCTAAAAGAGCGAGTACCGCCGCTAGTTCGAGCAGCAAACCAGGAGCAAAAAGCACTCGGGCGATCATCGGGTGATTGAGGATCGGTTCGACATAATCGACTTCTCCAGCATACTGCGGGTCGAGCTTGGCATAGAAATTTTGCCGCGTAGTTTTGACCAGATCTTTGACCAGGTAGGGAGTGTTCCAGAGCCACGCGCCATCGGAATTCCGAAGCTTAGTGATTCCAGCCGTTACATAGCAGGCGGCGATGGCAATCTGCGAGTAGAAGACAGCCCACCGGTCGTGGAGGTTGTCGGTTCGCCAAAGCCCGGAGCTCTCTTCGTTTCGACGATTGCGGGCGGCTCCGACGAACCTCCAGATCGCGACGATGGCCTGAGCGAGTAAGATCAGCGACACCATCTGGTAGGAATGACTGATCCCGCCTTGGGAGTTGGCTAAGGTCTTTGAAGCAATACTAAACCAAGCCAGATAGGGGAGGGCGATGACGGGAAGAAACCCGATCACGTAGGCGACGAGGCAGCCGATGCCGAACATCTCGAGGCGCTGGTAGATCTGGGGATCGGCGAAGAATGTTAGGTCGAACCATTGAGCGATCCCGTTCGGTTGGGGCTGTCCGGTGAACTTCTCTTTCAGCGTCGGGAACGTCTTGTCGTAGACGACCCAAGCGAAAAACAGTCGCATCAGAAACGCTTCCCAAGATGTGATCCTCCACGGCATGGTGCGCAGACTGAGCCAATCCCAGATCGCTCTAATGCTGTTGAGAAGACGCCCGATCACGGTGTTTCCTCCCCTGTGGGATTCTCACTGGCGAGGATGGTGTGGACTTCGGAAACGCCTTCGCCGAGTACCAAATCAATCTCGACCCGCACCAAGCACAAACGACTGGGTAACTGGTCAGCCGTCTGCATGTGTTCTTCCCGGGCTCGGAAATAGCGCAGGCATTCGAGAGCCACAGCGTGCAAAGCCGCGTCGGGGAGTTGGTCGCGGGCAATGTCGAGGATCTTCGCTTTCTCGTCTTGAGCCGTTCGGAAGATTTTGGTCGCCTTGGCTGGCCGAATGCCGATCATCGTTTGCATCGGGATCGGGGCAGGTTTGCCATCTTCTGAGATCTGATCGGCGTCGCCCAAGTAGATGAAGTCAGTCGTTCCAGGGTCGGGATCGGAATACATCGGGAACTCCGAAAACGGGTAGAATTCGTCGAGCCCTAGCCCAGTTAGCACGAGCAGAATGAACACCATCAGCGGTCGCCGCCAGAAGGGGCTACGCTGTTTCGGTTTTGGCTCGGGCATCTTCTTTAAACAGTGGCGACTGCTATTCCATCATGGCGAGACATCCGGCCCCGTCGCCTTGAATCTCGAACTTTGCGTTGCGAGGCAAGAAGAGGCGGCGAGGATAGCGCGATGGCTGGAAGGAGAGGAAAGCGTCCCCCGAGATCGACCCCCGCGAAACGTGGAGGTGGTCAGGATCGTCGTGGGCAGAGCAGTCGACGCAGTGAGCGGGGTGGTGAGCGTTCGGATGGTGAATTTGATTTTGCCCGCGAGAACCGGCACGCCGCTGCGAGTGCTGACAAGGTCGCCCACTTGGACGAATCGGGATTCATTCAGAAGGTTGCTAAAGCGGGTCCCGAAGCCTTGGTTCTGATTCTCGATGGCGTTCAAGACCCGCACAATTTGGGGGCTTGTCTGCGGACTGCCGATGCCGCGGGTGCCATGGCGGTGGTCGTGCCGAAAGACCGTGCATGCCCGGTCACCGATACCGTCGTTCGCGTTGCGTGTGGTGCTGCTGCCGAAGTCCCGGTCGTTCGTGCCACGAACTTGGCTCGCTGTTTGCGTCACCTCCAGCAAGAGGGGATGTGGTTGGTTGGGACGGCGGACGAGGTCGATCAATCGCTCTACGAGGTCGATCTCACCGGACCGATCGGCATTGTCATGGGAGCCGAAGAAAATGGACTGCGACGTCTCACGCGCGAGGCTTGTGACTTCCTCGTTCAGATTCCGATGGCTGGGACAGTTCCGTGTTTGAATGTCTCGGTGGCGACCGGGGTTTCGTTGTTCGAAGTGCAGCGGCAACGCGCTGCTGCTAGTAGCTAAGATCAAGGCGCGGAATCGAAGACCGGCTATTCCAGATTACCAAAAAGAGGCTCGACCCTGATCCGAAAGGGTTGCCGCGTTGGTTGCTTCGGCTAGGATGGCGGGGATGCGGAACTTACAACAGTGCGCGCGGGCGATTTTCGTAGCGGCAATATGCCTAGCTGCTGGAATTGGGTGTTCGTCGACCGACACTGGCGAGCCGGCTGCCAGTTCGGATCCGAAGCTCCGACAATTGGGTGTCATCGAAGGCGTGCAGTTAGACGGTGATTTCGTCGTCTATCAGAGAACCTCAAACATCCATCTCCCCGTCGGCACTAAAGTGCGCTGGGTTCCACGCGGCGCTGATGAGACCGATCCTGACATGGGTGGGAGACTGGAAATTTGTCCCCAGCGACGGGGGCAGCGTGCCGTTGCTGATATTCTCAGCGGTGAACCTTCAGTCGGTGATTTACTCTGGCTGCCCCACGACGCCAAGCCCAAAGAGAAACCGTCCGATACGGACGACTCTTCAAAACCCGCAGACCCGAGAGCTCAATACGTCTCTCCGCAGGATGAGACAGAGTTTCTCGAAGTCGACGAAATTTCGGTTGATGCTCCGTTCGATGGGGACTTACCGCCATTGCGACCACCTCCTGGCGGCGCAGAAATTCAGGCTCCCGAACGCATTGGATCGCCTCGGTCGATTGAGCCAGAATTGAATCAAGAGCTGCCGCCCATGACGCTCCCACCATTGAGTGATCCTCCGGAGTTTGATGACCTCCCGCCGCTCCGACCGCCGCCAGAATAACATGTCTGATACTCCCAACCAGCAGCCGCTTGTTGAAGAAGCAGAGGCGGCACGACGGATGCTCGATGCTGTTCAGGTATCGAGTTCTGAGAGATTGCCGGTTTGTTCCGCCTCAGGCTATGCAGCGGAATCGGTTGCTGCGGAATTGCCATCTCCTCCCTTTGATTGCTCGAGCATGGATGGCTACGCCCTCGGCGGTAGTGGCCCGTGGCCAGCTGGGCTAGAGGTTGAGTTGCTCTCTGGTGAGGTCGCTGCTGGAGATGCTATTGAGCACGATCTGCCAGAAGGCCGAGCCTTGAGGATTTTTACTGGGGCACCAGTCCCAGTGAACTGCGGAGCGGTGGTGATGCAGGAAGACGTCGAGATTATTCCGGGGACTCCCGAGAAGATCCGGATTGGTGAAGCTGTGGAGCCTGGAGAATTCATCCGCCGAGCTGGGGCGGATCTTTGTCGGGGCCAAATCTACCTTCAAGCTGGTCAGCGAATCAGTCCCCAGGTCGTCGCCGCCTTAACTTCTCAAGGTCGGACTGAGGTGCTTGTTCACCAAGTTCCACGAGTTGGGATTCTCACCACCGGAGATGAGTTGGTTGCAGCAAATATCGGGATTGAGAACCTCAAGCCGGGCCAGATTTTTAATAGTAACCGACCGCTCATTGATGGTCTTTGCCGACAGGCTGGCGCTGAGATCGTAGTCGCTGAGCACGTTGGCGACTCCCGAGATGATCTCTTCGCCGTAGCCACCCGGATGGTGGAGGCCGGTTGCCACATCATCATCTCAACCGGCGGAGTTTCGGTTGGTGACCATGACCATGTTCGCTGGTTGGTCGACGAAATGGGGCTCAAGACCCATGTTTGGAAGATTCGGATGCAACCAGGCAAGCCGATGCTATTTGCCGGCCCCATAGAAGGCGTTCTTGATTCTGGCCCTTGGTTCTTTGGTTTACCCGGAAACCCGGCTTCGGCATTTGTCTGCTTCCATCGGTTCGTCGCCCCGGCGATTCGGAAACGAGCCGGTGCCGACCAGTCCCTCATTCCAGTTCCTTCTCAACCTGCGACCGCAGCGGAAGCGTTTCGCAATCGGGGGAACCGTCCCCATTATCTCCGAGGGCATCTTGATCGCCAGACTGCGACATTCCGTCCACTCGGTCTGCAACAAAGTCACGCCATCGCTGGTTTGGCTTCTGCTGACGCGCTGGTTAGACTCGAGCCAAGCCAGGAAGTTGCCGAAGGGGACTCTCTGGAAGTCTTCCCCGTTTAACGGTGCAGCCGAGGAAGGTCTGAGGGCGGCGCTATTCGGTTTCGGATGCCGCAGATGAAGTAGTGGAGGCGGCTGAGGCGATGCCAAGGGGGGACTTTAAACATGACAAGCCAGCTAAGAAAATCGAGAAAATGAAGGGGGGCATTAAGAAGGTGGGACACCAGAATATGTCGGCGGTAGTAAGTCCAGTCTTCACGGAAGGCGGTAAGGTTGCTGTTCCTCGGCTGAAGGAGGAGTGGCTAAGTCGACGAGGGGAGCCAACTCTCCATCACCAATCCGGAGAAGCGCGACCGAATCTTGGTCATGTAGCCGAGAAGTGATTGCTTTTTCAAGCTCACGGCAGCGATGGTGGGATGGTGTCAGTAGGTCAGCGTTCACATCCATCCTAAGGACGTCGGTATAGTTGGCCTTGGTGAAGTCCACCAAGGTTATGCCTATTCGTCGGCTCCAAGAGATTTCACGATTGTCGCCACATTGTGGCGAATCATTCCCTCATAAGTCGCCGTCTTTCCTGTTCCAGCACCGTCGGCAATCAGTGAACCTCCAATGGAAACTCCGGTGTCGCGAACCATCGATTCGAGCACCTTGTTGTTGGCAAATTGTTCGGGGAAAATAGCGCGGATTTTCTCTCTTTTAAGGATGCTGATGGTCTCTGCCAAATATTTAGGGGTCGCTTCACGTTCTCGATTGAGACCCTGAACGGGCACCGCTTTAAATCCGAATTCTTTACAGAAGTATCCGAACGCAGCATGTGCTGTTGCCAATTTACGGTCGCTGCGCGGGATCTTTGAAATCTCTTTTTTCGCCCAAGTCGACAGCTTGTCCAAGGTCGCGTCATAGGCCTTAGCGTTGGCTTTGTAGGCCGCTGCGTTTGCTGGATCGACTCGGGAAAACTCTGCGGCTAAATAGCGAGTCGCGCGCTGCATTGAAGAAATTCCATGCCACCAGTGAGGGTCGAGCGCACCGCGGCTGTGCTCGGGACAGCAGATAAAAATCGAGCCAGTGTCGATTTTCAGAGACGGTACTTTACGTCCGACTTCGTAGATTTCCTGACCAGGCTGAAGGTTTCCCCGAATTTTGTCGAGGTAAGTTTCCATACCCTTGCCAGATGCTAAAATCAGTCGGGCTGAGCTGGCCCGTTTAAGATCCGCCGGCTTTGGGTCAAAGGAATGCGGATCGGTTCCTTCGCCGAGCATCGGTACGACAGACACATTGGTTCCACCGACATTTTTAGCAAGATCGGCGAGCAGTGGGTGCAGGGTAGCGACCTTAAGTTCGGCCAACGCGACCAAGGGAGTCGCGAAGAAAATCGCTAGGAGAATGGTGGTGAGTTGTCGGGTCATGGTGATTTCAGCGGTTCGACTGTCCTATCGCTGAGCAGTGGCTCGAATCCACAGAGCAATGGGTTTCAAGAATTCAACGGGAGCGCAATAGGGAAACTTCAGAGGATCTGGGAACAATCGACCATTATCGCAATATTCTGCAACTCAGTGCGAATGGACAAAGAGTGTTTGTCGCTAACCGAGAATTCCAGCAAGGACACCCTCGCCACGTGAGGCATACTTTTTAAGGAGCTTGGCCGACTTCTTCTCGACCGAAGCAGCGCGTTTGTTATCGCCAGAGAGCCGGAGCAAGTCGGCGTAGTTCTCGGCGACGATGCTGTAGTCCTCGACATCTTCGGTGATGTGACCCTCAAGAATTTTTAAGCTGGTTTCGAAGCAATCACGGCAGTTGGCGCCGTCTTCGAGCTCATGGTAGGCGAGAGCCAAGTTGCTGTAAGACTGCGCGACATCTGGATGCTTGTCGCCGAACAGAGAGCGCCGAATTTCGAGGGCACTGAGGTGCATCTCTCGAGCTTGGTCGCTTTGACCGGCCTGCCAGTAGAGCGTGCCTAAATTATTGTAGACGGTGGCGACCTGTTCGTCTTCGCGACCAAAGTGGGTTTCGAAAGCGCTGAGTGCTTGGATGTAGTGAGTCTCAGCTGCCTCAAATTGCTCCATGCCCTTGTAAATCATCGCGACATTGTTGCGGAGATTTGCCGCTTCGAGGAGCTGTGGCGGATCGACGGATTCGAACAGTTCAATCGCATGCTCATAGAGCGGGATCGCCTGATCTTCCATTTCACCAAAATCATAAAGGCCCGCTAGGCTACTTTCGATTCGGGCAATTTGCGCTGGGTCACCACCTTCCTCGAGATAACCGAGCGCTTCGGAGTAAATCGCTTCAGCGCCGTGGAAGTCACCTTGGTGGCGATGAAGATCACCTAAGGTCTCAAGCGCTGAGATGAGTTGGGGCAGATTGGCCCGGTCGTTATTGACGGCCCGGCGTGCTGAATCGAGTGCCGTTGTCGCAACTCGCTGAGCTTCTTCAATTTTCCCCTCATCGAACAGATTGCCGACACGTTCTTGAAGGATCCCGATGAGATTGGCTTGGCCTGACATACCTTGATGGTGATAGTGGCCACATACGTTGTGAGAAAAGGAACGCTATTGGCCAAAACGTTCCCAACGTTAAAGATACCATCTAGGAAAAATTCCGAAAGTGGATTCTGCGATTGGACGAGGGCTGCCGATTGACGCCAACCATTATGGCGATATCTTCGCCCACTCTTTAAAAGGGCCTGTAGCTCAGCGGTTAGAGCAGGGGACTCATAATCCCTTGGTCGAGAGTTCGATTCTCTCCGGGCCTATTTTTATTAGGATTAGCAAATTACGCTGAATCTAGGGGCCCGAGTCAGAGGTTGGGTCGCTTAGATGCCTGAGGAGTGTCTTTGACCGGCACAAAGCCACAGATCGCTTGTGCCTGCCGTCGCCAGTTTTAGATCCACGAAGCATTCACCCCTGCTGGTCGATCTCGGGGCCTCTCCGAAGTTCCGGCTCGCGAGAGAGTTAGTCTGCGCCCTCTTAGTAGACCCAGATAATTCAACTTTGAACCCGTCCCCATGAAGTCCTGCGCGTCCCCATGAAGTCCTGCGAACTTTGAACCTGCGTCCCCATGAAGTCGTGACGCAAGAACGGTTGGGCATCTTCCGAGTGAAAGATCGGTGGAACGGCAGCCGCTCCACCGAAATCTGTGTGCCGCCGGGCTCACCCCAAGCCAGAGAAGCAACCGTTCCACAACAGCGGCGATCTAGTTCCGTGCAAGGAGGGCGATTCGTACTCGCCGAAGGCACGCTTCTCACCGAGGGTGCCAATGTGCGCACTTTCTGGAGGGAAGAAGGAACAACCAGTGGATTCGGCGACAGTATGCACTCGACGTGACATTGCTCCAAGTTGAAGGCGTCGAGGAACCCGTGACCGTGCACGCTGTAGGCAGAGTGCTCTACTTCAGCAAAGTGCTCTACTTCAGCAAAGAGACCGGAGCCGAAACCTACTGGGAGCAGGAGACGACTCTGCCCCCGAATGGAGGGAGTGTTTTCACCGCCACTATGTTGCGCGGCATATCGGGAGAAGTCCACCCGACTGAAACCGGATTTTCCTTTCAGGGGCAAGGCTGGTCGGGGCCGACACCGTAGTCGACGTTTAGAAAAAGGACTTCTTCAATTAGCCTGTTCTATTTTGTCGATGGCATCTGCTAGCGCTGATTCCTCTATTCCAATAAGGTGAGACCGTTGGGGGAACTGCTCGTTGGCGACGTCCTCGGCAAATTCTTTGAAAGCTGCGATGCGTTCTGCTTGAAGGCGCTTATTCTCAGCGAGAAAATCGCGATATGCCTTTGCGTGTCTTGGAATTCGTTCGTCGTAGTCGCCAAGAATATCATCGGAGAATAAGAACTGGGTGTCGCAACCGCTGCCCGATCCGAGCGACATGAGGAGCATTGCGGTTTTTCCGCAGAGGTAGGTCGCGAGCTGATGCGGGACAAGTTCCAATTCTGCGGCGTACGCACCAGCGCTCTCCAGTGTTTTCATCTGCTGGTAAAGCAGGGCTGCTTCATCGGAGGATTTTCCGATGGCACGAAAATTTGTCCAAGTCGCGTGCCGCGGCACTAGCCCTAGGTGTCCGACAACTGGGATTCCCTCGCGAGCCATACCTTCGATGATCCATGGACTGGCCGAGCAGTAAACTGAGCTGGCTCCGAGTTCTAGGGCTTGGAACGCGATGCGGATCGCTTCTTCTCTAGTTGCCATTCCGTGCGGGGTTGCAGTCGACAAAAATGCCGTGGGGGCCGCTGCGACGAGCAGGGGCAGTTGAGCCTGCGCTTCGGGTGAGTCAAAACTACAGCTCATCAAGTCGATGCCCGCTTCTTCGGCGGCAGTCGCTTCTTCGGGTGATTTGACGTGGACGTGTGTTAAGCAGCGTTTGCCCTTTAGTTGTTGCAGATCGTAGACAGAATACTTCTTAGTTGGTCGGAGCATGATGAAGGAAAGCCTGTCGAGGTTTGACTCGGGCTTCAAGGCGAAATCGAGGTCTTCCCGGCGTCTCTTACAAATGATCCTTTGTACTTTCTGTCATCATTCTGAGCCACCGAAACAAGTTCCGCTCGTATTGTTTTTCCATCGGGATGAGGGCGGTCGGTGGAAGCCAGGCTCCTGACCATCGCTGGCAAGGATCGCCAAGAGCGTTTTGGATGCAAGGATCCCTACCTCTCCGATGTGATCGTGAAGTGGTTGCATTGGTCGCGGCATTATACTGAATTACATGTGTAGCAATGCATCGCCTCCTAATCCCACTCCTACCTCTCCTTCTCGCATCTTGCCAGCAAACGAGACAGACGGCCGGCTTGGAGCCGCTCTATGGGGAAGCCGCCCGCTACGAGCATGAATCTCGTTATTCTGATTCCCGGCATCCTCGGCTCCAAACTCGTGAACACGCCAGAGATTGCTGACCTCACAGGTATCGACTTCTCCGGGATCCGCTAACTCCAATGCCCACAAAAAAAAATTATGAAAGCGTCTGACCTTTTCGTTAAAGCCCTAGAGAACGAGGGCGTAGAATACATCTTCGGAATCCCTGGGGAAGAGAACCTTGATATGCTCGACTCATTGTCGCGCTCCTCAATCAAGCTCATTCTCACCCGCCACGAGCAAGCCGCCGGTTTCATGGCCGCCACGCTCGGCCGCCTCACCGGAAAAGTCGGGGTCTGTATGTCCACTCTCGGCCCAGGCGCGACTAACCTCGTCACCGCTGCCGCCTACGCCCAGCTCGGCGGCATGCCTATTCTTATGGTCACCGGGCAGAAGCCTATCAAGAGCAGCAAACAGGGTCAGTTCCAGATCATCGATGTCGTCGACATGATGGGCCCCATCACCAAGTATACCCACCAGGTAGCCAGTGGCGACAGCATCCCCACTCGCGTCCGCGAAGCCTTCCGGATTGCTGCGGAAGAGAAGCCTGGGGCGACCCACCTCGAACTCCCTGAGGACATCGCCGCAGAAGAGACCGAACGAGTTCCCGTCGCCGCCAGTCTCGTCCGCCGCCCGATCGCGGAAGCAAAATCCATCGCCCGCACCGTCGAGCTCCTCCGCGAAGCCAAGCACCCGCTGCTCGTCATCGCGGCCGGCGCCAACCGCAAGCTCACGGCAAAACAGCTGAGCGCCTTCGTCGAGCGCCAAGGCATCCCCTTCATCACCACCCAGATGGGCAAAGGTGTTGTGGACGAGCGCCACCCGCTTTTCCTCGGCAACGCCACTCTATCGGCCGGCGATTTTCTCCACCGCGCCGTCGAAGCCGCCGATGTCATCATCAATGTCGGACACGACGTCGTTGAAAAGCCGCCCTTCCTGATGAAGGACGGTGGCCGCCAGATCATCCACGTCAACTTCAACTCTGCCGTCGTCGATCCCGTCTACTTCCCGCAGACCGAAGTCCTCGGTGATATCGCCAACAGCATCTGGCAAATCAATGAAGCCCTCGAGCCTCAGTCCCACTGGGATTTCGCCCGCTTCCTCGAGACCCGTGAGGCGACGGAAGCACACATCGCCGGAGGCGCGGACGCTCCCGATTTCCCCGTCCGCCCGCAGCGCCTCGTCAGCGACGTCCGCTCGGTCATGCCCAACGACGGCATCATCGCCCTAGACAACGGCGTCTACAAAATCTGGTTTGCCCGCAACTACAAGGCTCACTGCCCGAACACAGTTCTCTTGGACAATGCCTTAGCCACAATGGGCGCGGGACTGCCCTCTGCGATGGGCGCAAAAATAGTCCACCCAGAAAAACTCGTCGTCGCCATCTGCGGAGACGGCGGTTTCATGATGAACTCTCAGGAGCTCGAGACCGCAGTCCGCCTTAAGCTCGATCTCGTCGTCCTCATTCTTAACGACAGCGCCTACGGCATGATCAAGTGGAAGCAGGCGCACATGCACTTCGACGACTATGGTCTCGACTTCGGCAACCCGTGCTTCATCAAGTACGCCGACAGCTATGGCGCGACCGGCCACCAACTGGAAGCTACCGACGACCTCGTTCCACTGCTAGAGAAGTGCCTTGCCGACGGGGGAGTCCACCTCATCGACGTCCCGATTGACTACTCCGAAAACGACCGCATTCTCAATGTCGAGCTCCCCGAGCGCAGCGCCGCCCTCTAACGCTATAGACCAATGTTAGATAAACAATATCCATACTACCTCGCCAACAAGGCGGAGCAGCCAAACGCCGACCTCGAGGTCACCGACAAGTTCACTGGCGAAGTCGCAACTCGCGTCGCGCTCGCCGATTCGGCCGCGATTGAAGCAGGCATTGTCGGCACCGTCGAAGCCGCCGAGCCGATGGCGCGTATGCCTGCCTATGAGCGTCAGGCGGTGCTCAACCACTGCGTTAAACGTTTCACCGAGCGTGAGGAAGAACTAGCCATGGCCCTCTGCATCGAAGCAGGGAAACCGATCAACGATAGCCGTGGCGAAGTATCTCGGCTCATCGATACCTTCCGCGTCGCCGCCGAAGAATCTGTCCGGATGAACGGCGAAGTTCAGGAGCTAGAGATCGCAGCCCGCGCCCGCGGCTACAGCGGCATGTGGAAGCGTGTCCCGATCGGCCCTTGCTCTTTCGTATCGCCCTTCAACTTCCCCCTCAACCTCGCCGCACACAAAGTCGCCCCTGCTATCGCCGCTGGTTGCCCTTTTGTCCTCAAGCCCGCCAGCCGCACCCCCATCGGCGCACTTATCATCGGCGAAACCCTCGCCGAGACCGACCTCCCCAAAGGAGCCTTCTCCATCCTCCCGTGCAGCCGCGACGGTGCCGATTTATTCACCACCGACGAACGTCTCAAACTCCTCAGCTTCACCGGTTCACCCGGCGTCGGCTGGGACCTCAAAGCCCGGGCAGGGAAAAAGAAAGTCGTCCTCGAACTCGGAGGCAACGCTGCCGTCATCGTTGACCACGACACCGACCTCGACGACGCCATTGAGCGCATCGTCTTCGGCGCATTTTACCAGTCTGGCCAAAGCTGCGTCGGTGTTCAGCGCATCATCGTCCATGAGAAGATCTACGATGATTTCAAGGAGCGCCTTATCAAAGCCTCCGCGAAACTCCGCTCCGGCGACCCCAAAGAAGAGAGCACCTTCATCGGCCCGATGATCGCAGAAAAAGAAGCTGAGCGTCTTGAAGAGTGGATTAAATCCGCCACCGCAGCTGGCGGTAAAGTTCTCTGCGGCGGCGATCGTGAAGGCGCAATCCTAGAAGCGACCCTCCTCGAAGACGTTCCCCGCGATCAAAAGATCTGCGTCGAGGAAGCCTTCGGCCCCGTCGCTGTTCTCAGCACCTTCAGCGACTTCGACAAAGCCCTCGACGAAGTCAACGACTCGCCGTTCGGTCTCCAAGCCGGCATTTTCACCCGCGACATCTATAAAGCCCAACAAGCTTGGGACACCCTCGAAGTCGGCGGCGTCATCATCGGCGACGTCCCGTCCTTTCGTGTCGACAACATGCCATATGGCGGAGTCAAAGACAGCGGCCTAGGCCGAGAAGGTATCCGTTTCGCCATCGAAGACATGACGGAGATCCGCAATCTCGTGATCCGGACGCCGCAGAGCTGAGCGATGGAAATCTCCTTCGCTAGGCCTTTTCGAGTGTACGGTCTTTTTGCTTTCGGTATCCTTTCAGCACGAGCTGGCCGTTGCTCATGACGTCGAGCAAAGCATAGGAACTGTTTTCGATGCCGCTACCATCGACCAATGCAGCGAGGGTGCAGTAGGGAATACCGCTGATCTTTTTCAGCTCGTTCTTGTGGCTGTGTCCTTGGAAAACCGCGAGAACGTTTTCGGATTTTTCGAGGATCGACCGAATCTCTAGAGACTGTTTTACGGCGTAGGTTTTCTTTGGTTCCAAATCGAGACGTTGATGAACAAACACCACGGACTTCTTGTTCGCCTTTTCCAGATCTTCAGCTAACCAGTCCTGTTGCTCGGGGGGAATATTGGTGTCAGCCCAACTGAAATTCCCGCGTCCATAGGATTCCATCTCTTTGTTAAAACAGGCGTCGAGAATGATCAAATGGACGCCGCCGAGGTCGAAGGAATAGTGGCCGAGCCCTGTGGTGGTGTTGCCGTGCTTGAAGAACTCTTCCTTGGTCAGGTTGGTGACGCAGTGGTTTCCCAGGACGTGGTGTCTTGGAATTCCAGATTCGTCCATCACCTCAGTGATCGTTTTCAAATGCTGGGCCTCGACGTCTAAGTCTGGGGCCGCATCGATCACATCGCCCATACAGACCAGTGCTGCTGGTTGCTCTTGTTTAAACAACTCGGCTGCTTCCCGTACTTTGCTGATACTCTCCCGGTAGTATCGCGAACCCCGAGATGGCTTATCGGCATAGTGGACATCGGTCAGAAGCCCTAGAGTCACCAGGGTAGTCGCGGATTCGTTCGCTTTCTCGGTCTGAGAAGTCGCCTGAGCTGCCAAACCCATTCCGAACGTGACAGTCGTTGTGTGGATGAATTGCCTGCGTGCATCACTGCCACTGCAGCGTAATTCGGGCTGATTGACCAACAAACGAAAGTTGATCTCAGAAGACGATCCCTGTTGACGAAAGCGCCCCTGCGGCAAGCCTACCTGCATGCGAATCCTCTCCGGAATCCAGCCGACTGGCCGTCCTCATTTGGGCAACTACTTTGGTATGATGGAGCCCGCCATCCGTCTGCAAGACGAAGGCGAGGCGTTGTACTTCATTGCTGACCTCCACGCTCTGACTACGCTTCATGATGCTGCGGCCTTGCGCCAGCACAGTCGTGATCTGGCGATCGACTTTCTAGCTTGTGGGCTCGACCCAGCCAAGGCGACCTTGTTCCGCCAATCGGATATTCCTGAGATCACCGAACTGTCTTGGATCCTCAGCAACGTTTGCCCGATGGGCCTGCTCAAGCGTTGCCACTCCTACAAGGACAAGACGGATAAGGGGATGGAGGCGACTCACGGTCTGTTCAGCTACCCAGTGCTCATGGCTGCCGATATTCTGATTTACGACAGTGATCTAGTTCCCGTGGGAAAAGATCAGAAGCAGCACCTTGAAGTGACACGCGATCTTGTCGGCAAGATCAACGATGTCTTCGGAGCGGATACTCTCAAACTTCCCGAGCCGAGGATTCAGGAGACGACCGCTGCTGTGCCTGGTCTCGATGGGGAGAAAATGAGCAAGTCCTACGGCAATACTGTGCCGCTTTTTGGTGACGAGAAGCCGATCCGGAAATCGGTGATGAAAATTCCGACCGATTCGACTCCGGTGGAAGACCCGAAAGCGACGGAGGGCTCGATCATCTTAGATCTCTATAAGTTGGTCGCTCCTCAGTCAGACTACACACAAATGGTTACTGACCACGAAGCCGGTGGGATCGGATACGGTGATTTCAAGAAGCGTCTGTTTGAGGCTTACTGGGAGCACTTTCGGGCGTTCCGTGAGCGCCGTGAGGAACTGGCTGCTGATCCGGGCGAGATTGATCGGATCCTTCGTGACGCCGCTGTTCGTGCTCGAGACATCGCCGCTCCGGTGATGGAGCGAGTTCGGAAAGCGGTTGGATTGCGTTAGGGTGTTGGATTCTTTGGAGCGTGGACATTCTTGTCCGCCCCCTGATCAAGTGCTAGCCAACCAAGTCACTTCCCTTCCACGATGTGCTATACCCTCTACCCCTCGACATCTTCCGATCGTTCATTCGAACAGGGTTCTTACGCGCATTGCTCTTTCGATCGAGTCGAAGATAGCAGTCCCGAGGGCGGCGTATCGTAGCTCCGCTATCTGCACCGATGGTTCGTTGGCATCGGTCATGAATGTAGCTGTGGCTTTCGTCACCTCGGGCATGGTTCGATCGACCTTGGGTTCTCTGATCCCGTGGATTGGTGGGACGAAGAAGACAACGAGATCGAGGCGACTGCCGAACTCTATCGCTTGGTGAAGTCACTCGTCGATTCCTCTGCCACAGTCGATCTTGCTGATTCCTGGGAAGGGGCGTCGCTAGCAGGGTGTTGAAAAACTCGGCAACCTGTCGTTTTGAAGGAATTGTTGAATAGAAAAGCGGCTTCGCCGAATCG